>Ga0208938_1000020_pt1 | contig 219156 bp, 207 predicted proteins | sample AD_UKC125_MetaG_FD_184434 | JGI IMG/M metagenome (GOLD analysis project Ga0208938, IMG submission 184434) | Active sludge microbial communities of municipal wastewater-treating anaerobic digesters from USA - AD_UKC125_MetaG (SPAdes) (version 2) | ecosystem: Engineered > Bioreactor > Anaerobic...
CCGCAGGTCGCTGAAAGGCGACCAACAACCCCGAAAGGGGCCATAGCACCGGCTGAAATCCGGTTTCCAGGCACCAACAGGGTTGAACGGCAGATATTTAATCATCGTCAGCGCCAAATGGCCGAAGGCGTCAGGGTCTTTTTGAGCATCCTGTTAGGCGCCGTGATGTCTATTTAAATGTGATTGCTCTGGTAGACGCCACCGCGCGTCCACCAAAGCCCAACATCGGGCGGCCGGGACGCGTCACGAACTTGGCCGTCGAATAACCTGGTCGTCGTTCGTCCGCTCTCGTCACTTACGGCGTTTTGTCTAGTCCAGGTTCATCCGCAACTTCCCACCGCTCCGCAGGCGGTACAGAAGTCGCAGCCGTCCTTGCGGATCATCGTCAGGTTGCCGCATTCGCCGCACAGTTTGCCGGCTGTCGGCTTGGCGGCCGTACCGCCGGCCGGTGTTTGCAGGATTCCCATCTGCTGCAACGGCAAACCGTTTTCGTCGAGAATGCCGAGCATGGCGTAGCGGTGGATGATCAGTTGCGCGAGATAGGCTACCGTCGATGGGTAATTGGTTTGACGGCGGGTGCCGGGAATGTAGGCCATGAAGTCACCAAGCGGCTCGGGATAGTCGAGCAGTTTCCTGAGTTTGACGCCGACCCAGGCCGGGTCGAGAACGCGCATGTCGAGCGACAAAAGCTTGGTTAGGCCGTCGAGCGCGCGCGGGTAGTTGCCGGCAAGCCATACCGAGTAGGGGCGGGTAACGCCGTCGGGCAGGGTGATTTCCTTCAGGCCGAGAACGAAATCCTCGCCGGTGGCCGGGTTGAACACGTCAACGGTCCATGACAACGTGCCGTCGGTGCCGGTTTTCGGTTCCTTGAGACTGAACATGGCGTCGAGTACCGGCGTTGGGCCTTGGTGATTGAACGAGCCGAGTTTGTCGACGCGATACTGGATCAGTTGTGCCATCGCGGCGACCACCGAGGGCATTTTCTTGCGTTCGCCGTGCGGCGGCATGGCCATGTCGAAACTTTCCTCGCCGGCGGTCTTGGCCAGCGATTCGAGTTTCAGCGCCAGCCAGCCGTGGTCATTGGCGCGCATGTCCATCGAAAGGGTTTTGGCGACGGCACCGAGGCCGCGCGGTTGTTCCGGGCCGTTGACCCATGTTTCGAAGGGCCAGAAACGCTCTTCCTGCTCGATGTGCCCGACGAACAGTGCGAATTTGCCGTGGGTGTGTTCGATCATGTAGGTCCAGGCCATGTTGCCTTCCGGCAGGCTGGGACGGTTCGGCCAGCGCAGGCTGGCCAGCACGGGCGCGGGCAGGGTCTTGATCGTCAGGCGACGGTTGGCGTCGCCGGTGACGAAATCTTGCGGCTGTTTTTTTTCCTCGGCCTGTTTTTGCGATTCGACCGACAGCACGGCGCCGAGAACGCTGTTCGGTCGATAGGTGGCCAGGCCCTTGAGGCCGGATTTCCAGGCGCTCATGTAAAGATCCTGGAAATCGTCGTAGGGGTATTCGGCCGGCACGTTGACCGTCTTGGAAATCGAGGTGTCGATGTACGGCGCGACCGCGGCGACCATGTCCTTGTGCGCTTTGGCCGAAATTTCCAGCGCGGTGACGAAATAGTCCGGCAGTTTCTCGACATCGCCGCCGAGATGTTTGTAGAGTCGCCAGGCGTAATCTTCCACGGCGTACTCCTTGAGCGTGCCGTCGGCCATGCGTTTCTTACGGTTGTAGGTCCAGGAGAACGGCGGTTCGATGCCGTTCGAGGCATTGTCGGCGAAAGCCAGCGAAATGGTGCCGGTCGGGGCGATCGACAACAGGTGCGAGTTGCGCAGGCCGTGCTGACGAATCTGCATTTTGATTTCGGCGGGCAGCCGCGAGGCGAAATTGCCGCCGGAAAGGTATAGCTCGGCGTTGAATAGCGGGAAGGCGCCACGTTCCTGCGCCAGTTCGACCGAGGCCCGATAGGCGGTGTCGCGCATGAATTCGGCGATCCGCGCGCCCATGGCGGTCGCTTCGACACGGTCGTAGCGCAGGCACAACATGCACAAGGTGTCGCCAAGACCGGTGAAGCCCAGCCCGATGCGCCGCTTGTTGGCCGCTTCCTGGCGTTGTCTTTCGAGCGGCCAGGCGGTGACGTCGAGGACGTTGTCGAGCATGCGCGTAGACACCTTGATCACGTCGGCAAACGCCGCGAAATCGAATTCGGCGCGGGTGCTGAAAGGATCCTTGACGAACAGTGTCAGGTTGATCGAACCCAGGCAGCAGCAGCCATAGGGCGGCAGCGGTTGTTCGGCGCAGGGGTTGGTGGCCTCGATCACTTCGCAGTAGTACAGGTTGTTGTCCTTGTTCATGCGGTCGAGGAACAGGATGCCCGGCTCGGCGTGATCGTAGGTGGATTTCATCACCTGATCCCACAGCCCGCGCGCGCGGACGCGCCGGTAAACCCACATGCCGTCCTCGCGCTGGAACGCCCCGCCATGCTTCATGTCGCTGTTCGGCTCGGCACGGTGCGTCAGTTCGATTTCGGCGTCGGCTTCGACCGCCGTCATGAAATCGTCGGTAACGGCAATGGAAACGTTGAAATTGCTCAGATCGCCATGGTCCTTGGCGTGGATGAAGACTTCGATATCCGGGTGGTCGCAGCGCAGCACGCCCATTTGCGCGCCGCGGCGGGCGCCGGCCGATTCGACGGTTTCGCACGAACGGTCGAAAACGCGCATGTACGACACCGGCCCCGAGGCACGCGACTGCGTGCCCTTGACTTGCGCGCCCATCGGACGGATCGACGAGAAATCGTAGCCCACGCCGCCGCCACGACGCATGGTTTCGGCCGCTTCGGCCAGGGCGCTGTAGATGCCGGGCTTGCCATCGACGATTTCGACCACCGAATCGCCGATCGGCTGGACAAAACAATTGATCAGCGTTGCCGCCAAGGTCGTGCCGGCAGCCGAGTTGATCCGTCCAGCGGGGACGAAACCGTTTTCTTGCGCCCACAGAAACCGGTTTTCCCAGTGAAGACGCTGCTTTTCATCCTCGGTGGCCGCCAGGGCGCGAGCGACGCGCCGGCGTACGTCGTGGACCGATGTCTCGTTGCCCTTGGCGTATTTTTCGATCAGCACCTCGACAGAGATTTCTTGTTCGCCCAACGGCGCGACGGCGGGCGGCTCGGCGATCGCCGACAGCGATAACTGGTGTGCAAGCTGACTCATGCTCTGTCTTTCCGGAAAGTGTTGTTTGCAAAGAAATTGCCGCAATCGCCGTCGGAGTTGTTCCGCGGCGAGCGGTCGCGCAACGCCAGAGGAGGTGGCGCGATCAGCAAAAGGTACTACATGCAGTTTCCGTAAGCAACGGCTTGACTAAATATGGTTTCATGGCCATGAGGCGCAGGCGGCGGGAAATGCCGCGAAATCACGGTCTTGCGTACGGCCCGGCGATGCAAGAAATTTTTGAGACACGCACTCCTCGCGGCGTGCGTGTCTTTCGGGCGGGTTCAGCCGGCGCCCTTCAGTTTTTCGCGGGTGGCGTGTGCGATCAAGGCCGCGATGACGCAGGAGGCGATGCGTGTTTCAGCGGTATCGGCGCGGCTGGTCAGCACGATCGGCACGCTGGCGCCGAGTACGATGCCTGCCGAGAGCGCATTGGCCAGGTATTCAAGCTGCTTGGCGATCATGTTGCCCGATTCCAGGTCGGGTACCACCAGAATGTCGGCGCGCCCGGCGACCGCCGAGTCGATGCCCTTGGTGTTGGCGGCAACGATGGAAACGGCGTTGTCGAACGCCAGCGGCCCGTCGAGCAGACCGCCTTTGATCTGCCGCCGGTCGGCCATCTTGCACAAGGCGGCGGCGTCCAGCGTCGACTGGATTTTGGGGTTGACCGTTTCCACGGCCGAAAGAATCGCCACTTTCGGTTCCGGATTGCCGATGACGTGCGCCAGATCGATGGCGTTCTGGATGATATCGGCTTTTTCCTGCAAGGTTGGCTGGATGTTGATCGCCGCGTCGGTGATCATGATCGGGCGCGGGTAGGTCGGCACGTCCATCAAGAAGGCGTGGCTGATCCGACGCGCGGTGCGCAGACCGCGATGCGAGACGACTTCCGTCATCAGTTCGTCGGTGTGCAGGCTGCCTTTCATCAAGGCTTCGGCATCGTTGTTCCGGATCAACGTCACCGCCATCGCGGCGGCTTCGTGACTGTGCTTGACGTTCACGATCCGGTGCCGCTTGAGGTCGAGGCCGTTTTCGGTGGCGACGGCGCGAATTTTCTGTTCCGGCCCGATCAAGATCGGGTCGATCAGATTCGCATCCGCCGCCATCAGGGCGCCCCGCAGCGATTCACGGTCGCAGGGATGCACCACCGCCATGTCGATCGGCGCCAGGCCCTCCGCACGCGACACCAGCACCTGAAGGCGGGCGTATTTGTCGGAAATGGTGATTTCCGGCATCGCCGTCCGCTTGGTGCGGATTTTCTCGGCGGGCGCCAGCACCTCGACACTGCCGGACAGCACCAGCAAATTATTTTGATTGACGCAACTGCAGTCGAGAATGATGTGGTGGTTGTGAGCGAATTTTTTCTGAACGACCACCGTCACGGTGATCGTGTCGCCGATGGCCACCGAACGGGCAAAGTGGGTGGCCGATTTGATCAACACCGTTCCCGGGCCCGGAAACTGCGTGCCCAGGGTGGTCGAAAGCAGCGAGGCGGTCCACATGCCGTGCGCGATAAAATCCTGAAACAGGCCGCTGTGCCGGAATTCGGCGTTCGCCAGGGCGGGATTCATGTCGCCGGACATCAGCGCGAAAAGCTTGACATCCTCGGGGCGCAGGGTGCGGACCAGCGACGAACTGTCGCCGATGTTGATTTCGTCGTAGATGCGACTTTCAAGATATTCAAGAGGGGTATCGACGTGCATGCTGGTACTCCGAATGTGGCTCCGAACGACGTTCGGGATCAGGCCGGGAGGAATTTCCCGCCACCGTTGTGCGGACTGCCGCGGGTTTGCCGGACGCCACGCGGGCAATGCCAAAACCGGAGCAGTGTCACAAGCATGTCTTCATTATGGTGCAACGCACCAGCGATTGCAGTCATTGTTATGCCGTCCGCCGGGTGTGCGGATGATTCCGGCGCGCTGGATCTCGGCGCCGGTTGGCACATCGCGCTGGCGAACCGCCGGTGGAGCCGCTAAGCTGAAAGAAAAGCCGGCCATTGCCGTGGTTGTGGGAGAACCCGTCGTGAGTGAGAAAACCTTGGCATCAGGGCAGTTCGACGAACTGCTGCGACCGATCCTCGACCGCTATTGCCGCGATGCGGGTTTGCTGGTCGAGATTCTGCGCGAGACGCAAAATGTCCTGGGCTATTTACCGGCCGGCGCACTGACCGTGATCGCCAAGGCCGTGGGAACGCCGCGCGCGCGCGTCGAGGGCGTGGCCGGTTTTTATTCCTTTTTCCATCTGGAACCCGTCGGTCGCTACCGGGTGTTGTTTTCCGACAATATCACCGACCGCATGCTGGGCAGCGCCGAATTGCTCGATCGCTTGTGCAACAAACTATGGGTCGAGCGCGGCAAGGTCTCCGAGGATGGCCTGGTCAGCGTCGACACCACCTCCTGCACGGGCATGTGCGATCAGGGGCCGGCACTGCTGGTCAATGGCCGGGCGATGACGCGCATGTCCGCCGAGCGCATCGGTCGTATCGGCGAGTTGATCCGCGCCCAGGTGCCGATGAGCGAGTGGCCGAACGAGTATTTTCTTGTCGAGGACAACATCCGGCGGCGCGACACGCTGCTGAACAGCAATTGGCAGGAAGGCGAAGCCCTGAAGGCGGCGATTGCGCGTGGCGCCGAGGGCATGTTGGCGGAAATGAAACTGTCCAATCTGCGTGGGCGTGGCGGTGCCGGCTTTACCACCCACATCAAGTGGGAGTCGGCACGACGTGCCGCCGTCCATGGCGAACGCTCCGCCCGCTACGTCGTCTGCAACGCCGACGAGGGCGAACCCGGTACCTTCAAGGACCGCGTGCTGCTCACCAGCTACGCCGATCTGCTCTTCGACGGCATGAGCGTTGCCGGATTCACCATCGGCGCGACCAAGGGGTTGCTCTACTTGCGGGGCGAATATGCCTACCTGCTGCCCCAGCTTGAAGAAAATCTCAGGAACCGTCGTGCCGACGGTTTGCTGGGAAACGCGGTGTGCGGCGTTGCCGGACTGACATTCGACATTGAAATCCGTCTCGGTGCCGGGGCCTACGTTTGCGGCGAAGAAACGGCGCTGCTCGAATCGCTGGAAGGCAAGCGCGGCGTGCCGCGCATCCGGCCACCGTTCCCGGTCACCGCCGGCTATCTTGGGCAGCCGACGGTGGTGAATAACGTCGAAACGCTGTGCAAGGCGGCGCTGATCGCCGTGAAAGGCGGCGCCTGGTTCGCCGGCCTGGGGACCAAGCAGTCGACCGGCACCAAGCTGCTGTCGATTTCCGGCGATGTCGAAGTGCCGGGCATTTACGAATACCCCTTCGGCGTTTCCGTCGAGCAAGTGCTCAACGATTGTGGCGCCGGCAACGCGCAGGCGGTGCAGATCAGCGGCCCTTCCGGTATCTGTCTCGCGACACATGAATTTTCGCGGCGGATCGCGTTCGAGGACGTGCCGACGGCTGGCGCGTTCATGGTTTTTGGGGCGCATCGCGACATGTTCGAGGTGGCGCGCAACTTCGCGCACTTTTTCGCTCATGAAAGCTGCGGTTTCTGCACGCCTTGCCGCGTCGGCACCTCGCTGGTCGCCAACTGCATGGACAAGATCGGCAACGGTCAGGGTTCGCCGTACGAGATCAACGAAATTTTCAAGATTCACCGCTTGTTGCACGTTGCCAGCCACTGCGGTCTCGGGCAGGCAGCCTGCAATGCCTTGTTCGACACCTTGCACAAATTCCGTCCCGCCTATGAGCGACGGCTGCGCTCGCTCGATTTCGAACCCGCTTTCGATCTCGACGAGGCCCTGGCCGGCGCACGGCGAATGACCGGGCGCGACGATCCGGGCGCCCACTTCGGGCTGGCGGCCCGTGTTTCTGGAGGTGACGCATGAAACAGCAAACGCTGTTGTTCGATGGTCTGCCGGTGCCCTTTGAAGAGGGGCAGACGATCATGGAAGCGGCGATGGCCGCCGATATTTTCATTCCGCATCTCTGCCATCACCCGGAGTTCAAGCCGCAGGGCAGTTGCAAGCTCTGCACCGTCAAGGCCAGCGGCCGCTATGTGTCGGCGTGCACCATGCCGGCCAAGGACGGCATGGAGGTCGAGAACAACTCGCCGGATCTCAACGACAAGCGGCGGACGATGTTGCAGATGTTGTTTGTCGAAGGCAATCATTTCTGTCCGTCGTGCGAAAAGAGCGGCAACTGCATGTTGCAGGCGCTGGCCTACGAACTGGAGATGTTGACACCGCATTTCCCGCAATTTTTTCCCAATCGGCCGGTCGATGCCTCGCACCCGGAGGTATTGCTCGACTTCAACCGCTGCATTCTTTGCGAGCTGTGCGTGCGCGCCAGTCGCGACGTCGACGGCAAGCATGTTTTCGCGCTGTCCGGACGCGGGCTGAAGAAACACCTGATCGTCAATTCCGAATCCGGGCGTCTGGGAGACACCGATTTCTCGATGGCCGACAAGGCTGCGCACGTCTGCCCGGTCGGCGTGATCCTCGAAAAACGCAAGGGCTTCGCGATGCCGATCGGCAAGCGCCGCTACGATGTCGATCCGATCGGCATGCAGGTCGAACGACTGGCCAACCGCAGCGCCAGCGAAGAGGAGGTCTGACATGAACGCCGCTGTTCCGGCTCCGCGCAAGCTGCGGCTGGCCACCACCTCGCTGGCCGGCTGCTTTGGTTGCCACATGTCGTTTCTCGATATCGACGAACGTTTGCTGGACCTAGTTGACCTGATCGAATTCGACCGCTCGCCGCTGACCGACATCAAACATTGCGGTCCCTGCGATATTGGCCTGATCGAAGGCGGTCTCTGCAACGCTGAAAACATTCACGTCTTGCGCGAATTCCGTCGCAACTGCAAGGTGCTGATCGCCATGGGCGCCTGCGCCGTCAACGGTGGCCTGCCGGCGCAGCGCAACCACATCGACCTTGGGCAATGCCTGCAGGAAGTTTATCTGACCCAACCGGGTCTCGTCGGCGGGCAAGTGCCCAACGACCCCGAGTTGCCACTACCGCTGGACAAGGTGCACCCGATCCATGAGGTGGTGCGCATCGACTATTTCATTCCCGGCTGCCCGCCGTCCGGTGACGCGATCTGGAAGTTTTTGACCGATCTGCTCAAGGGACGGACCCCTCGCCTCGGGCACCCCCTGCTTCATTTCGATTGAGAGACATCATGGAACTGGAATGCCTGCCATTCGAACTCGAAAGCGCGCCGGCCGACGCCGGAACGCTGCGCCGTGTGGCGATCGACCCGGTTTCGCGCGTCGAAGGCCACGGGAAGGTCACGCTGCTGCTCGACGCGCAGGATCAGGTGCGGCAAGTGCGCCTGCACATCGTCGAATTTCGCGGTTTTGAGAAATTCATCCAGGGGCGCCCGTATTGGGAAGTGCCAGTAATGGTGCAGCGCCTGTGTGGCATCTGCCCGGTGTCGCACCATCTGGCCGCCGCCAAGGCGCTGGACCATGTCGTCGGCGCCGACAGCCTGACGCCAGCCGCCGAGAAATTGCGGCGTTTGATGCATTACGGCCAGATCCTACAGTCGCACGCCCTGCATTTTTTCCACCTGTCGTCGCCGGACATGCTTTTCGGTTTCGACAGCGAGGTCGCCAAGCGCAATGTCGTCGGTGTCGCCGCCGCGTACCCCGATGTCGCCAAACAGGGCGTGTTGTTGCGGAAGTTCGGCCAGGAAATCATTCGTTTCACCGCCGGCAAGCGGGTGCATGGCACCGGAGCGGTGCCGGGCGGCGTCAATCGCTCGCTCAGCGGCGCCGAACGCGAGGGCCTGCTCGCCGACATTTATCAGATCGTCGGCTGGAGTCGGCACGCGGTACAGCTCGTCAAGCGTCTGCACGCGGCCAATCCGGATCTGTACGACAATTTCGGCACCTTCCGCTCGAACATCTTGTCGCTGGTTGGCGCGGACGGCGCACTCGATTTTTACGACGGTCGCCTGCGCGTCCGTGACGCCGACGGCAAGATCATAGTCGACAACTTCGAAATCAAAAACTATCACGAATTGATTCGCGAAGAGGTCAAGCCCTGGAGTTACATGAAGTTTCCCTTTCTGGCGGCGTTGGGGCCGCGGGAGGGCTGGTACAAGGTGGGACCGCTGGCACGGGTGCAGAATTGCGATTCGATTCCGACGCCGCTGGCGGAAGCCGAGCGTCGTGAATTCATCGATCACGGTCACGGCGCGATGATTCACGCGCCGCTGGCTTATCACTGGGCGCGGATGATCGAGATGCTGCACGCCGCCGAAACGATCAAGGACCTGCTGCACGACGACGACGTGTCCAGCGACGATCTGATGCGCGGCGGGCCTCGCCAGCGGCAGGGGGTTGGCATCATCGAAGCGCCGCGTGGCACGCTGATCCACGACTATCGCGTCGGCGACGACGATCTGGTGAGCACCTGCAACCTGATCGTGTCGACCACACACAACAATCAGCCGATGAACGAAGCGATCCGCCGCGTCGCCCGCCGCTATCTGAACGGCCGCGAACTGACCGAAGGTCTGCTCAACCACATCGAAGTCGCCATCCGCGCCTTCGACCCCTGTCTGTCGTGCGCCACGCATGCGCTCGGCAAGATGCCGCTGCAAGTCGAACTGCAGGATGCGGCCGGGCAGGTGCTGCAGCGTTTGAGCAGCACGGATTGAATTGTCCGGAAAATCCGATAAATGCCGCTCGCGCCGATCGCTATCCTGGCCTGCGGTAATCCCAGCCGTGGCGACGACGCGCTGGGGCCGGTGCTGCTCGCGCGTTTGCAGGAGTGGCTGCATGCCGAAGGGCGGGCGGACGAATTCGATCTGATCGGCGATTTCCAGTTGCAGGTTGAACATGCGCTCGATCTGGTCGGACGACGCCTGGCGTTGTTCATCGATGCCGGGCAACAGACGCCGGCGCCTTTTGTCTTTCGGTGCGCACGGGCGACAGCCGTCGCGACCCACAGCACTCACGCCTTGTCCCCGGAAGCCGTGCTGGCCGTTTTGCCACAAATTGGCGAGCGGCGCACACCGCCGGCGTTCATGCTATGCGTGCGCGGCGAAAGTTTTGTCCTGGGCGAGGCCATGAGCGCCGCCGCGACGCGAAATGCCGATGTCGCCTTCGCGTTGCTGCAGGCTTTGTGCGGCGACGCGAACGAGGCCGTCTGGTCGGCGCGAACGATGACCGTTTAATGCGGACGCGACCGCCGCTAGCGACGTTGCCGGGCGACAAGCGGTCCACGCGGTGCGTGCGATAACCGAAGCCGGAACAGAAACTGGGGAAAACAGCCCGGGATCGGGGGAACGACGTGGGAAAACGGCGTGAAAAACGGTGCTGTAAGGATTGATGCCGGAAAACCTGTGGCGTCCCCACGGGGATTCGAACCCCGGTACCTACCGTGAAAGGGTAGTGTCCTAGGCCTCTAGACGATGGGGACCTTGAACGATTTTTCTTCTTGCCATTGTGGTGGAGGTACGCGGGATCGAACCGCGGACCTCTTGCATGCCATGCAAGCGCTCTCCCAGCTGAGCTATACCCCCGCGCGAAGAAGGCGGGATTATAGGGAGCGCGTCTCTCGATGTAAAGCGCCGATTGAGAAACGCCTTGCGGCGATCGCCTCAGCGGACGCTGATTTCGATCCGGTCGTAACGACCGGCGTCGTCCATCACCGTGATTTGATAGCGGCCGGCCTCGCTGAAGCGCTGTAGCAGCGGCCGGCCGGGGGGAACGCGACCGATCTGCCGGCCATTGAGCAGCCAGATCCGTTCCGCCTGACCGCCTTGCGCCTCCAGGCGAAGTTCCGGCGCCGGTCCGTTGCCGGCGCGACGAATCGTTTCGCCATCGCCGACGCCGACGATTTTCAGCCCGGCTTCGGGCGCGCCGGCGCCGGCGCAGGCGGTGGACCAGGGCGGCGGCAGCGCGCGGGCGCGCGTTGTCGCGTCGAGCCATGGTTCGAGCGCCGCCGGCCAGCGAGCCATCGCCACCGCCCGCATCTCGCCGTCAGCGCAAGCGGCCCTCACTCGCTGGCCGCTGCTTGCGTCGCGGTAATCGGTATAGCGCGCCCCGCCGTCACGCAAGCGGTCGGGGAAAGTGGGCGGTGCGGTGCCGTTGAGCAGCCAGGCGGTTCTTTCCTGATGGCACAGTTCGGATGGCGTGTCGTCGCCACGCGTGCCCAGCGGCCAACAGATTCTTGCCGTCGACACGCTTGCCGGCGAGGTCCGCGACGCGGTTTGACCGTCGTCGAGTACCGCGAAAATATCGACGAGCAGTGGCGCGGCGATATTGGCGCCGAAAAATCCCGGGTTGGGCGTGCCATCCGGCCGGCCGATCCAGACGCCGACGGTGAAGCGGTCGCTGACACCGGCTGCCCAGGCATCGCGAAAACCGAAGCTGGTGCCGGTTTTCCAGGCGATGCCGCGGCGGGCACCGACACCGCCATCCACCTGTCGGGCAATCGGCCCGCCGGATTCGAGTACATCGCGAATGATGAACGCCGCGCCCTCGCTCATCATGCGGGCTTCTTCGCGCGGCGCGTCGGGCAGGTAACGCGGCCGGCCGCTGACGCCGCCTCGCGCCAGCGCGGTGTAAGCGCCGACCAGTCCTTCGAGGTTGATCGCCGTGCCGCCAAGAATCACGCTGAGATTGGGGGTGGCGCCGCGCGGCAGTTCCAGCTTGAGGCCACCGCGACGGAGGAGTGAAACGAAGCGCTGCGGTCCGAGCCGGTCGAGGACTTCGACCGCCGGTACGTTGAGCGAGCGCCGCAGCGCTTCCGAGACACTGACCGGGCCGCTGAAATTGGCCTGGAAATTGCCCGGCTGGTAGCCGGAAAACGATTGTGGCACGTCCGCCAGCAGCGATTCGGAATGGATCAGGCCCTCGTCGAGCGCCAAGCCGTAGAGAAAGGGCTTTAACGCCGAACCTGGCGAGCGCGCCGCCTGCACCATGTCGACGTGCGCGAAACGCGCGTCGTCGGCGAAATCGGCCGAACCGGCGTAGGCGCGGACTTCGAGCGTTTCGTTATCGACCACCAATGCAGCCATCGACACGCGCGGCGGCAGCACTTGCAGCCGTGCCGAAAGAAGTTGTTCGACCGATTGTTGAATGCCGGCGTCGAGCGTGCTCTCGATGCGCGCGCTGCGCGGCCGCAGCCGGCGCAGCCGCTCGGCGAACAGAGGCGCCAGCAGCGGTTCGTGCACCGCCTGGGCGACCACCGCTTCCTGCTTGGCATCGGCCACGACGGCCGCGCCCCAGCGCGACTGCAGGCGGTCGAGCACCTTGTCGCGCGCGATGCGCGCCCGTTGCGGGTAGCGGTCCGGGCGCAGCAGCGACGGCGCTTGCGGTAATACTGTCAGCAAAGCGGCTTCGGACTCGGTCAGGCGCTGTGCCGGTTTGCCGAGGTAGGCTCGGCTGGCGGCTTCGACGCCTTCGAGAACGCCGCCCATCGGCGCGAAGTTGACGTAGATCTGCAGGATTTCCCGTTTGGAGCAGCGCAATTCCAGTTGCACGGCACGTAAAATCTGGCGCAACTTGCCGGCGACGGTGTGGGGTGTCGGCTCAAGCAGGCGAACGACCTGCATGGTCAGCGTCGAGCCGCCGGAGACGATGCGACCATGGCGCAGCCATTGCCCGGCGGCGCGTAGCAGCGCCCACGGATTGACCCCGGGATGCCACCAGAACCCGCGGTCTTCGTAAGCGACCAGCGCTTCAAGATAGCGCGGCGACACTTCTTCCAAGCGCAACGGATGGCGCCAGATATGCGCCCGATCCGGAAACGCCCGCAAGGGCGTGCCGTCGCGCGCCAAAACCACCTGCGCCAACGGTGCCGAACGCCCCGGCAGGGGCGGTGGCCACCACTGGTCGGCGAGCAACAGCAGGGTCAGCACGGCGGCCAGGGTCAGCCGTGACGGACGGGTCATTTCTTCGCGCCGGCGCTTTCTTCCTTGCCGTCGCTGATCGTCAACACTTCGTTGCCGCCGGCAAGGCCGAAGATTTGCGGCTGATACATGTCTTCGGCGTAAGTCGGCGGCACCACGAAGCGGCCCGGCGTGACGACACGAACGCGGTAGAAGAACGGCATCTTGCCGGAAAGCCGAGCCGCGACGACGAAACGGTCGTCGCGGAATTCGACGTGCCGGATATCGCTGTTTTGCATCGCCTGTCGCGGGTCGACGCCCTCGACGGTGATCGCCGATTGCTCGCCTTGGACGATGTTGGCGTTTTCGATCTCAACCCCGGCGGGGACGTAATCCACCACTAGACCGTTGGCGAAGCGGCCATTGCTGACCACTTCGACCCGCACGATGGCTGTCTCGCCGACGCGTAGCGGGCGATTGCCAAGCGGTTTGCCGTCGGCGGTGAACCAGTCGCGCTTGAGATCGAAGGCGTCGCGTCGTGCGGCAGGCATTTTGGCCGGGTTGCCGGTGACGTTGAGTTCGACGAACAAACGTTCCTTGTGGTCGTTCCTGAGCTTCAGTCCGGCCGCCAATTCCGCGGCGGTCAGAGGCTGGAACTGCGTGCCCTTGCCGCCAATGGTCAGCGGTTTGCCGGTGGACTGCAGTTCGGCGGCCCACGATTTGCCGGGTTCGCTGACGAAACTCCGTCCCAGCAGGAACAGCGCCAGTTTTTCCTGGGTGCTGTAGTAGCGGTAACGCTCCATTTCGCCCGCCACCTGCGCGACGAGATTCTCGCGCCCTTCCGGCTTGAGCTGGTGCTTGTCGAGCAGCACGTAAATCAGAGCCCAGTCGCGCAGATTGCTGCCGTAGTCGCCCCACCAGGCATGGACCGCGCCGTCGCGCGGTTTCTTCAGGCCGGCGGCGATGGCGCTTTGCGCACGCGCTTCGTCACCCATCAGCTTCAGAGCCAGACCGACATGCACCAGCGATAGCCCCGAATGCGCGGCCGCCCGCGATTCGTGCAGTTGCCGCAAGGTCGCCAGCGGCGCCTTGCCTTGGCGGGCCAGCACGTAGGCACCGTAGGCGAGCACCGCGAAACGGCCGGAGCCGGCGTAGCGGTTATCGTTCCACATCGCGTTCGGGTTGTATTTGACCGCGGTCGTCGGCAGGCCGGCGATGCCTTCCTGCAAGCCTTTGAGCAAAAATTCCACGGCACGTTTTTCAACGTCGGGCGGCACGTTGAACCCCTGTTCGCGCGCGTCGAGCAGGAAGTTGGTGACATAGGCCGACAGCCAGTACTGATACTCCGACAAATTGCCCCACAGACTGAAGCCGCCGTTCGGCGCCTGCATGCCGGCCAGGCGGGCGATCGCCTTGTCGAGCATCTCGGCGCGCTGGGCCTTGCCGTAGGGCTTGAGACCGAACTGCCTGGCCGCTGCGTCGTCAATGAAAACATGCGGGTAGGCGCTGCTGGTGGTCTGCTCGGCGCAGCCGTAGGGATAGGTCAGCAGCCCATGCACGGCGCTACGCACGTCGATCGGCGCCTTGTCCGAGACGACGAGTGTCGCCGCCACGCTTTGACGCAGCAGACCGCCGAGTTCGGCTTCGCGAAGCTCCACCGTTTCGCCCGGGGCCACGGCCAGCCGCCGGGTCACCGTTTGCCGCGGCGTCGGCGTCTGCACCTGGAGCGGAAAACTGCGATTGAGCTTGAGCAGCGGGCTGTCGACGCGCACCCGAACCTCGGTGAGGCCCAGGGCGCTGCCGGCCTCGATGGGAATGCGCAGCGTCCGTTTCTGCTGATCATTGAGCGAAAACTGCTGCTCGCCGCCCTTGATCGCCAGCCCTTCGCGGTTGCTGACCGCGATTTTCACTTCCTGGGTGCTGCCGGCGAGATTCTGCACGTCGAGTGCCAGCACCGCGCTGTCGCCGACGGAGAGGAAGCGCGGAGTCGCCAGTTCGACGATCAACGGCGCGGCCACCGTCACCTCGGCGTCGCGCATGCCGAAACGTTCGCCGGTGGCGGCCACCGCCATCAGGCGCAGACTACCGTTGAAATCGGGCACTTGCAGCGTGATTTCGGCTTCCCCTTTATCGTCCAGCGACACCGGACCGCTGAACAAGTCGACCAGACGCACCTTTTTCGGCATGCCGCGGGTCGGTTTGGGCGCCGCGTCGCCGCCGAATTTGAGCTTGCCTTTCTGGCCGTCCATTTTTTCGATCAGGCGGCCATAAACGTCGTAAGCGTCGGCGCCGTAACGCAGCTTGGCGAAGAAGAAGCCGTAAGCGTCTGGACTGGGGAAGCGCGTGATGTTCAGGATGCCGACGTCGACCGCCGACAAGGTGACCATCGCTTTTTGTCCCTTGGCCTCGGGCACCTTGACCTTGACCTTCAACGGCTTTTCCGGCTCCATTTTCTGGGGCGCTTCCAGGGCGACGTTGAGCTTTCGATTGCCGCGTTCGAGCGGGATGTGAATCAGGCCGAGCGCTCGCGCCGGCGTGACCTTGTCGCCGCCGTTGCCGGGCCGCAGGACCATCGCCGAAACGTAGAGATCGTGCCGTTTCCAGGTTTTGTCGAGCGGAATGTCAAGCGTCGTGCCACCTTCCGGCACGCGCATGCGATGCACCCACAACGCGCGATCGCCTTCGACGGTGATCAAGGCCTCGCCGGCGTGTGGCGGCGTGATGGTCAGATGCGCGGTTTCGCCGTCGGCGTAGGCCGGCTTGTCGAGCTTGAGCGCCACCAGATCGGGACGCACACCCTGCGTTTCGTCGTCCTTGGCCGACCAGCCGGCGTAGAAGCGGAAGCGCATCGTCTGGCGGGTTTCCGGATCGAGAATTTCGATGCGGTAGCGGCCGTACTTGAGCGGAACGCTGAGCTTGCCGCGCCCGCCGGCGGGAACGGAAACCTGCGTGGTCCGCACCAGTTCGTCGGTCTCGGTGAAGCCCGAATGCCAGCCGCGCCGGTCGTCGAAGCGCCAATAGTAATTGCGGTTTTCGCGGAACAGGCGCACCGGTAGGGCCGCGCCGGCTTTCAGGGCGCCGCTGGCATCGGCGCGTACGACTTCGAAATCGGCCGACGCGCCTTCGCGGGCGTAGTCGCCGACGAACAGCGGCCGCAGGCCGACCAGCACCGGCGCCGGCCAGTGGACGCGCTCAATACCGCGCACCACCGGTCGGCCACCGCTTTCGAGCAGACTCAGGGTGGCACGGACGGTAAACGGCGAGTGGCGTTTGGCGACGGTGTCGAGATCGACATCGATCCGCGCCTTGCCCTGCTCGTCCAGCGTTTTTTCCGGCAGCTCGCTACGCGACCTGACGGTGTCCTCGTCGGCATCGCCGAAAACGAAGCCCGGCAGTTTTTGCGCCAGCGGATTGCGGTTGCGTTCGCTGGTGACCACGCCGAGCAGCCGATTGCCGGCCGCCGGCGCGCCGTAAAGGTAGCGGCCGTTTACGTCGACGCGCCAGGTGTTGTCACTGGTCAAACGCTCGACAGTGCTCGCCAGATCGAGTTTCATCCGCTCCGGCAGGAACTCCTCGACACCGAATTGCAGGCTGGTGCCGGCCAGTTTGGTCGCCGGGTCGGCGCGCAGTTCGAGATGCCACGCGCCAGTGGCGGCGTCGCTCGGCAATTCGATGACTCGTTGAAAATAACCGGGAAACGCGTTGTCCGCTTGCCAGGTGGCGGTCCACTGCGCCTTGCCGTCCGGGCGACGGAGAATCGCTTGAATCGGCTGCGGTGGCACCGGCTGGCCGTCGGCGTCGCGCGCCAGCACCGACACCTCGAAGCGTTCGCCAGGGCGGTAAAGATTGCGTCCACTGTAGGCAAAAAGGCGCACCGGCACGTACGGCATGCCGGCGATGTCGAATTCGGCGAGATCGAGCGCCGGCTCCTTGAGAGCGATCAGCGACATCTGCTCGCCCTTGCGCGCCATGACCACGCGAGCCGATTTCGGCCGCTCGGCAAAGACGGCCCGACCGTCGCGGTCGCTTTCGGCGCGGGCCAGCGTCTTGCCCTGGGCGTCGATCCAGGTGACCTCGACGCCGGACACCGCCTTGCCGTCGGTCAGCGAACTGATGTAAGCGTCGGCACCGCTGTTGGCGTATTGCCGCAAATGCAGGCCGAGATCGCTGACGTAAAAATAGGTGGTCTGGTAGTCGTTGCGGAAACGGTTCGGCTGCGACATCACGGCCACGTAGACACCCGGTTCGCGCAGCGCCGGGATGCTTTCGACCGGGATGAAGGTGACCGCGCGACGATTCGCCTTTTGCTCGGTCAGGAAACGACCGACGAAAGCGCTGGTGGTCAGCTTGTTCAGTTGGTCGAGTTCCCAGCTGTTGGTGACGCCTTTCAGGCGCGGGCGGACGTTGTAGCTATACCCCTCCTCTTCCCCGTCTCCGCCATCGTTGTCGTCGTCGGACGCATTCTCCGGTGCGACGCGCGACGAACCGACGACCACTTTTTCGAGAAATTTGGCCAGTTGATCGGGCTTGACCTTGAGGAACTGAATGTCCACTTCCGGAATATTCACCGTGGTCACCGGCAGGCCACCGTTTTGCGCCGCCGGCAGGACCATGCCGCGGCTGGCGAAATAAAATGCCGGCGCCACGGCGGCGGTCTTGATCGAAAAACGCGATTCCGCATCGAGCTTTTCCCCGTTGGCGGCGCTCAGGCCGGCCTGCACGCGGATCACATAGCGCGTCTGCGGTTTGATATGCGGAAAGAACAACAGCCGCGGGTTTTCGCCGACAACCCAGGCGCCCGCCACTGGCTGACCGCCGTCGAGGACCGTGTCACGGTCGGCACGGCTGCTGCCGGCGGCCTTGTCCGCTTGAGCGTCCGTCGACGGTTCGTCGTCCGCCGCCTCTTCTTCCCGCGGATGATCGTCGCCGCCGACGCTCTGGTCCTTCTTCGCCGCCGGCATTTCCAGCACCTGGATGAATTTTTCGTGATCGCCCCGACTGCCGAGCGGCAGGCTGAACGAGAGCGCCAGCGCTGGCAAGCCGTCCAGTTCCCGATGCGCGCCATCGACGACCTCGAAACGGACGCCTTCGGTCGACGCGTCGTCCGGAGCGCGGTGCGGAAAATAACCGATGGCGAAAAAACCGGCCGCTGCCAGGATCAGAACGCCGATCAGGGCGGATAACGGCGCCAGTCCACGCTGCATGAATGGTTTGTCGACTCGCATGGCGCCGCTCCAGAAAAATAATGCTGACAGGATTCTAGCAGCCGTCGGCCGCGTGGGCGGGTGAATTTGCGGTGCGGACCGCGAGCGGCGGCCGGCGTTCAGATCCGCGCGTCGCCAGGCGCGCAATCGACCTGAAACAAGGCCCGGTCCTGGAGGCGAACGGCGCTCAGGTGGCGGCCCCACAGGCAGCCGGAGTCGAGTGCCAGCAGGTTTGGTTCGATTCGCAGGCCCAGTGCCGACCAATGGCCGGTAACCAGCACCTCGTCGGCGCTGCGCCGGCCCGGTACGGCAAACCACGGCAGATAACCCGGTGGCGCCGCGTTCGCTTCACCCTTGGTCTGAAATTCCATCGCGCCGGCGGGGGAACAGAAACGCATGCGAGTCATGGCGTTGACGATGACCCGCAGGCGCGACCAGCCCTGGAGGTCGTCATCCCACGCCGCCGGTTCGCTTCCCCACATGTTGGCGATGAATTCGCGGTAACGCGGACCGGCCAGCATCGTTTCGACCTCGGCCGCCAGCGCGCGGGCCTGCGTCGCCGTCCATTGCGGCAGCAAGCCGGCGTGGACCATGCAGAATCCGTTTTCGCGATGGCAAAGCGCCCGTTCCCGCAGCCATTGCAGCAGCTCGTCACGGTCCGGCGCGCCGAGAATCCCTTCCAGGGTGTCGCCCTTGCCGCGACGACCGCGGCCTTCGGCAACCATCAGCAGGTAAAGATCGTGGTTGCCGAGGACGGTGACGGCGGCATCGCCGAGATCGCGCACGAATCGCAGCGTTTCCAGCGAACGCGGCCCGCGGTTGATCAGGTCGCCGACCAGCCACAGGCGGTCGCGCGCCGGATCGAAATCGATTTTCGCCAGCAGACGCTGGAAAGAGTCGAAACATCCCTGAATATCGCCGATCGCGTAAGTGGCCATCGTGGGTCGGTCAGCCGTTGGCGAACGGGCCTTGCTGCCAGCGCCAGGCATCGCCGCACATCGCGTCGATGCCGCGCCGCGCCTTCCAGCCGAGCAGGCGCGCCGCCTTGCCTGGATCGGCATAACAGGCGGCGACATCCCCCGGCCGGCGCGGTGCCAGGGTATAGGGAATGGGACGACCGCACGCCGCGGAAAAAGCCCGCACCATGTCCAGAACCGAATAGCCGCGACCGGTCCCGAGATTGGCTGTCAGCAGGCCGTCATTGGCCAGCAGGTAATTCAGGGCGGCGAGATGACCCTCGACGAGATCCATGACGTGGATGTAGTCGCGAACGCCGGTGCCGTCGGGCGTCGGATAATCGCCGCCGAAAACGTACAAGCGCTCGCGTCGGCCGTCGGCGACCTGCGCCACATAAGGCAGGAGATTATTCGGCACGCCATTCGGCGCCTCGCCGATCAGTCCGCTTTCATGGGCGCCAACCGGGTTGAAATAACGCAAGCGCGCGATTCGCCAGTCCGGATCGGCATGCGCCAGATCAGCCAGCATGTCTTCGATCATCAGTTTGCTGGCGCCGTAGGGATTGGTCGTCGAACGCGGGAAATCTTCTTTGATCGGCACCGAGGCCGGGTCGCCATAAACCGTTGCCGAAGAACTGAACACAAGGGTTTTAACGTTGCTTTCCGCCATCTCGCCGAATAAGGCGATGGCACCCCCGACATTGCAATCATAATAATGGAGCGGTTTTTCCACCGATTCGCCAACGGCTTTCAGGCCGGCGAAATGAAAAACGGCGTCGATGGCGAATTCGCCGAAAATGTGCCGCAGCAAATGGCGATCGCGCACATCGCCCGCAAAAAAGATCGGCCGTTGCCCGGCGATGCGGGCAATGCGATCAAGCACTTCCGGTCGGCTATTCGACAGATTATCGATGACCACGACCCGATGACCCGCCGCCAGCAGAACGACACAGGCGTGCGAACCAATATAACCGCTACCGCCGGTGACCAGAATATTCATTGTCGGATATTTTTCAATGCGTGTTATCGCCGAACGATCCGCCGACACATCCACGGCGGGCCGAGAGCAAATGGCATGGGAACAGCGGGGGGGTGTCGCGCAAGAGGCTCAAGAACGGCGAAACCGATGCTGGCCGGCGTGATTCCCGGTAATGGCGACGACCAGCCGGCCGTCGCCATTACCGGGCTATCGTTAACTGCCGAGTCGTCAAACAAAAACGGCGGTATCCGTCTTTCACCGTTCGACCCGCTGGAAAAACTGCCGAAATACCACCGCCGAGGCCAGATCGCCGGGTATTTGGCGATTAACCGTCCACCAGAAAATCGTTCCGATGCCTGCCTTGCGCTTCGAGGCTGGTCAGCCAGTTCGGCGCCTTGCCACGGCCCGACCACGTCTCACCTTGCGGACCGCGATATTTCGCGGCGACGGTTTTGCGAGTCATCACCGGCGCCGTCGTGCCGACCTTGAAACCGCAATCCGCCGCCGTCAACCCAAAATCGGCAATCAATTGCCGTACTTGCGAAATGGCCGACGCTGCTTCAGCCCGCCGGGCTTCTTCGATTTGCCGATTCAGCGTCTCTCGTTGAGCGATTAATTCTTTATAAAAAGACATTCTCTCCACCTTATGAAAAATCATTGATTTACGCGGCAGGCCATGCGTTTTCGACCGACTGCTCGCTATCTCATATTATGACATGATTTCGCGGCATTTCAGAAATCATGTTGTTGATACAACGAAAGTACTTTTTGTTGTAAACCCCCGTGACTTGAATTGATCGTCGGTGCCGCGACGATTCGCGGCGCCACCTATTTTTCGTCGGCGAATAATGGTTTTCTATTCGCCAGCGATGCCGACGACTCGTCGCCAAGCTTTCGATATCCACCGGCGTGGAAAATCAAAGGTTCTCTGGCCTTTCCTTGCGAAAAACGCTTTACGCGCCCGAGAAAAATCAAATGGTCACCGCCCGGATATTCCGCTTCCGGCATGCATTCAAACCATGCCGAGCAGCTGGCGAGCAGCGGTACGCCACCCAAACCGTCGTGAGCTTCAAGGCCGGTGAAACGATTTTTTTCCGGGGCGGAAAAACATTCCGAAAGCGATTGCTGATCGGCGGATAATACATTTACCGCATAATGGCTCGCTTGGCGAAACAGGCGCAGTTTCGGTGATTCGAGCGATAAACTCCATAAAATAAGCGGTGGGTCCAGGGAAACGGCGTTGAATGAACTGATGGTGACGCCAATCGGCAGTCCATCGGGTGTTCGCGTCGTGAGCACGGTCACGCCGGTGGCAAAGCGCGCGAGCGCGGCACGAAATGCGAGGCCGAGGCGATCGTCCATGGAAAATGACGGGGCCGTTGACGTTGCCGAGAGTGACGTGTGGGGGATTTGGGCCAATGTTTCCGGGTATTGCGAGTCGATGGTCCGCCGTGTCAAACCGCCCAGACGGTTGGCGCGGGCATGCTAAGATCCATGATCGAACAAAACAAAGCCTTGCGTTTCATGATGCAAAACCTCTCCGGCGTATCCGCCGGAAAATCTTCGCGACTATCGGCGAGCGGCGGTGCGACTGCGGTGACCATTTGGCGGCAGGCCACGATAGCCCGGCATAATAATGGATCATCGCCGCACGGATCACGTTTATTGCCGCGATTTTGGTGACAATGTGTATTTTTAGGCATTTCCGGTCTTTTTTTCTCACGGCACTGCTTTGAAGTCGCCGGAATATGGTGCCCGCCGCGTGAATGAACGGCGCCTGGCGGTGGCGTCGGATTTTGCCCGCCGGGTTGTCGCCTGGCAAAAAACCGGCGGTCGTCACGATCTGCCGTGGCAGGGCACGCGCGACGCGTATCGGGTCTGGCTGTCGGAAATCATGTTGCAGCAGACGCAGGTGCGGACGGTCATTCCGTATTACCTCCGTTTTGTCGCGCGTTTTCCGACCTTGGAAGCGCTTGCCAGGGCGCCGTTGGACGATGTGCTCGCGTTATGGGCCGGCCTTGGCTACTACGCGCGCGCGCGTCATTTGCACCGCTGCGCTCGAACGGTGTGGGAGATGCATGAGGGCCTTTTTCCCAGCGACCCCGCCATTGGCGCGCGCCTGCCGGGAATCGGCCGTTCCACCGCCGCCGCCATTGCCGTTTTCGCTTTTGGCCGCCGGGCGGCGATTCTCGACGGCAATGTCAAGCGCGTCCTGGCGCGCTGTTTCGCCGTCGAGGGGGGCGATTCCGCCGCCGGCGACGAGCGCGCGTTGTGGGCGCTGGCCGAATCGCTGTTGCCGGAAGGCGATATCGAGTGCTATACGCAGGGGATGATGGATCTCGGGGCGACGATTTGCACGCGCGGAAAACCGCTCTGTCAAGCGTGCCCGCTGCACGGACGCTGTCTTGCCGAGCGTGATGGTCGACAAGAAGAATTGCCCCGGCGACAGGGACGGAAAGCCTTGCCGTGTCGTCAAAGCACCGTTCTCTTGCTTTGTGACGGAGAGCGCGTTCTCTGCGAACGCCGGCCACCCAGCGGTATCTGGGGCGGGTTGTTGAGTTTGCCCGAGGGCACGCGCGAAAGCGCGGGAAATTTCGCCGCGCGACACGGCTATCGTCTGGTGGGTTGTCACGATTTACCTCCTATAACGCATGACTTCAGCCACTTCCGCTTGCGTCTTGACGTTTTGCTGTGCAGGGTCGACCAGAGCGGCGCGGTTGCCGGCGAGGCGTGTTGGCAATGGCTCGCGGTTGACGGTCTGGCCGACGCGGCCTTGCCGAGTCCGATCAGAAAGCTGTTGTTGTCCGCGCCCTGGGCGTCGCGATGACGCGGTTCGCCGCCGCCGCCGACGGGCGCGCGGCGGCGCTTGTCGCTTTCATGACGATCGTTGGTCGTGGTTTGCCGTGCCGCCGTGGCCGATGGACCAGCGGCCGAAAGCGACACCGCCTGCCAGGGTGACGAATCCCGCGGCCCAGCCGGTCTGCGTGGCCTGTCCGAAATAATCGAGCGCCACGCCGAACACCACCGGCCCGACGAAGCCGCCGGCAAAGCCGGTCGAGGAATAAAGCGCCAGCGCCGTGCCGCGAATCGCTGGCGCGGTTTCGGTCAGCAGGCCGGCGGTCAGCGCCGCCGAATCGAGATTCATGCTCGCCGCGTACACCAGCAGCAAAACGACCAGCAGGGCGCTGGATAAGCTGCCGGCCAGCACGGCGACCAGGAGCGCCAGCGCGCACGATAGCGGCATCACCGTCCGCAGCCAGCGCTGCCGTCCCCAGCGGTGGGCGCCTTCGTTGCCAAGGATGCTGGCGGGAACGGCGAGGAAGGTGGCCAGCGCCGCGATCACGCCGGGCATCGCTGTCCACGCCTCCGGTCGGCTGGCCTGTGTCCACGCCAGATAAGCCACCAGCCAGCTCCGAAAGCCGAACAACTCCCAGTTGTGGCCGAAATAGGCGCCGCAGAAGGCCAGAATGCGGCGGTCGCGCAACACCTGCGTCCACAAGCGGCGTGCGACCGGACGCGCTGGCGGTGCCGGTTTGGGCGCCACGCCGCGCCAGACGAGCACGACCGCCAGTGTCGCTGCCGCCGCGGCGAGAGCAAACGACGATGACCAGCTCAAGACGGTTTGCGATAACTCGATCCAGAGATACGACAGGCCGGCGCCAACACCGAAGGTCGCGGTATAGAACGCGGTCCCGCGCGATTGCGCGGCGAGCGGCAGGCGGTCGGTCATGGCTTTCAGCCCGGGCATGTAGGTGCCGGCGAGGCCGAAACCCGCCAGACACCACCAGCACAGCGCCGTCGTCAGGCCGTCGGCGAAACGGGAAAAACCGGCCAGCGCCAGCGCGGTCGTCGTCGCCGACGCCAGATAGACGCGTCGGGCGTCGATGCGATCGGTCAATCCCACCAGCAGCGGCACGGCGAGAATGTAGCCAAGGAAGAAGATTCCGCTCAGCCAGCCGCTTTCGGTCGCCGATAGCGACCACTTAATCGAAAACCGTGGCAGCAAGGACGGCACGAGGGCGAAACCGGCCATCGAGGCCGCTTCCGCGCAACAGAACACCAGAACCAGGGTCGCCGGCGAGCGTTCGCGAGTCATCGTGCCGCTGTCGGCTCAATCGCGTGGCACACGGGCGACGCCGCTCACGGCGAACCCCCGTCGCCCCAGCGCCGGATCAAGGTGTGCGGCACGCGCAATTGATCGAGAATGCGCGCGACCACGAAATCGACCAGATCCTCAACCCGCCGCGGGTGGTGATAGAAGCCGGGGTTCGGCGGCAGGATGACCGCGCCGGCCCGTGACAGGCGGAGCATGTTTTCGAGATGTATCGCCGACAGCGGTGTTTCGCGCGGCACCAGAATCAGTTGGCGCCCCTCCTTGATCGTCACATCGGCGGCTCGTTCGATCAGCTTGCTGGCCAGTCCTTGCGCCACCGCCGCCAGCGTGCCCATCGAGCAGGGGCAGACGACCATCGCGTCGGGCGGATTGGAGCCGCTGGCCATCGGCGCGAACCACTCTTCCCGGCCATGCACCTCGAGTCGCCCGGGCAAATCGCGGTAGCGTTCCCGCAGCAGGGTTCGCGCCTCGTCGGCGCGCGTCGGTAATTCCAGGCCGATTTCCTGGCGAGCGACGACCTGCGCGACCTGCGAGTACAGCAATTGCACCCGGCAATCGGCAGCCAGCAGGCATTCCAGCAAACGCACACCGTAGGCCATGCCGGAGGCGCCGGTCAACGCCAGACAAACCGTTTTAGCCATTTTCAATCCTGGGTTCGCCCGCTGCTGGCGCGTCGCGCAACAGGCGGGCGGCGATCAGTCCGTTCGCCGTGCCGAAAATCAGTGCCGCCGCGGCGAACAGCGGTACCAGCAAAAACAGACCGTTGTCCGGAATCAGCCAGACGCGCGCCAGCAGCAGTTGCCCGGCAATATGCGCGAAGGCGGCGACGATGCTCCAGCTGACCAGCCCGAAACGCCGTCGCGGCAAGCGGCAGGCCAGCGCCAGCGCCAGCAGGCTGAACAGGGCGCCGACCAGACTCATGAAAAACCCTGGCGACAGGAAATACCCCAGCAGCAGGCTGCCGGCGAAAATCCGCAGCGCGGAAACCCAGGCGGCGGTGGCCCAGTCGTAACGGGCAAGAACGATCAGCGTGACGATGTTGGCCAGACCGGGTTTCACGCCTGGCAAGGGCAGCGGGATGGCAGCGTCGACCAGTGACAGGGCGATCGCCGCCGCCGCGAGTTGCGCGATGCGCTGGTCCTCTTCCGTCGCGACCAGCCTGATCGAACGCGTCTGGCCGGTCAAGGTTCTGAAATCGCCCGGCCGCGCGAGATGAAGGCAAGGCTGTAACCGGCCTGGAAGCGCGAATGCAGCGCCTCGATGGTCGGCGGCGACACCGGCGTCGGCGCATCCCACTTGATGGCGTAATTGGCGCCGGAACCGCCGGCGTTTTCACGCATTTCGACGAAAATCTCGAGAGTGCCGAACGGCGGAATGGTTTTCGGCGCCTGAACCGAGTTGCGGATCAAGGCGCCGTCGGTGTTGTAGTAGGGCGCTGAAACGACACGGATGGCGGTTTTCGGATCGGTATTGCGGATGCTGACCAGCACCGAGAGCAGAATCGCCTCCGGCCTGCCCTTCGCCGTGACGTTGCCGTGCCGGATTTCGGAGTAAATCGGCACATACACCGTTTGCCCCTTGGTCGGCGGCTCGATGCCCTCGGCGAAGGCGGCGGGCCACGCGGCGAATAGCGCCAGGGCGGCCACGGCCAGGCGGGCCTGGAACGCGTGTCGGCCAAGTGGGCATGGCAGTGGTCGGGCGGAGTTCATGGCGGATGTCCTGACGAAGGTGGTTTGACAACGATTCCGATTCGCCGATTATCGCGCAAGCGGCAAGGCTTGGTGCCGGGAGTTGCGCTGCCGGGCGAAATGAAAGGAATGGAATGAAAAAAGGGCGCCACGCGGGCGCCCTTGCCGAAGACCAACGGTTGGCGACGGGAATCAGTGGTGGTACGCCGATTCGCCGTGCGAGGTGATGTCCAGCCCCTCGCGCTCTTCTTCTTCCGGTACCCGCAAGCCGATGACCAGATCGACCAGCTTGAAAGTGACGAAAGACACCACGCCGGACCACACGATCACCGTGCCGACGCCCCACAACTGGCTGATCAACTGCGCCGCCATGTCGTAATCGCCGACCTTGTTGGTCACGTAGTCATAAACGCCCGTGCCGCCCAGCGATGGCGCCGCGAACACGCCGGTAAGGATCGCACCGAGAATGCCGCCGACACCGTGCACCCCGAAGACATCGAGCGAGTCGTCGGCGCCGATCAGGCGCTTGAGACCATTGACGCCCCACAGGCAGACCACGCCGGCCAGCAAGCCCATGGCGATGGCGCCGATCACGCCGACGAAGCCCGCCGCCGGCGTGATCGCCACCAGACCGGCGACCGCGCCGGAGGCCGCGCCGAGCATCGAGGGCTTGCCCTTGAGCAACCACTCGGCCAGCATCCAGGACATCGCCGCGCAGGCCGTCGCCACCCAGGTATTGACCATCGCCAGAGCGGCGGCGCCGCTGGCCTCGAGCGCCGAACCGGCGTTGAAACCGAACCAGCCGAACCACAACAGCGACGCGCCGATCATGGTGAAGGTCAGGCTGTGCGGCGCCATCGATTCACGGCCGTAACCGATCCGCTTGCCGATGACCATCGCCCCGACCAGGCCCGCCATGGCGGCGTTGATGTGCACCACCGTTCCGCCGGCGAAGTCCAGCGCGCCCTTCTGGAACAAGAAGCCCGCCGTCTTGCCCGCCGCTTCGCCCGCCGCCGCATCGATGTAGGCATCCGGGCCCGCCCAGTACCACACCATGTGCGCCATCGGCAGATAAGAAAGCGTAAACCAGATCACCATGAACACCAGGATGGCCGCGAACTTGGCGCGCTCGGCGAAGGCGCCGACGATCAGCGCGCAGGTAATCGCCGCGAAAGCGCCCTGGAAGACCACGTAGGCCAGTTCCGAGATGACCACGCCCTTGCTGAAGGTGGCGGCGACCGAGTCGACGGTGACTCCCTTGAGCAAGAGTTTGTCGAACACGCCGAAGAAGCCGTTGCCCTCGGTGAACGCCACCGTGTAGCCGTAAACCACCCACAACACGCTGATCAAGGCGAAAGTGACAAAGACCTGCATCAGCACCGACAGCATGTTCTTGGTGCGCACCAGGCCACCGTAGAACAACGCCAGGCCGGGAATGGACATCAGGATGACCAGCGCCGCGCTGACCATGACCCAGGCGTTATCGCCCTTGTTGGCGACCGCCGCCGGTGCGCTCGCCGTTGGCGAGGCGTTGGCCACCGCCGGATCGGCGGCTGGCGCGCCCGGCGCCGTGGTCGCCGCGGGCAGCGCGGGCTTGTCTTCGGCACAGGCCGGGGCACCGAGGCTGACGGCGCCCAGCAAGGCCAGGATGGCAAATAGACGTCTCATGGCGTTTTCCTCACAGAGCATCCTCACCGGTTTCGCCGGTGCGGATGCGAATCACTTGTTCAATGGACGAGATAAAAATCTTGCCGTCGCCGATCTTGCCGGTACTGGCGGATTTTTCGATGGCCTCGATGACCTGATCGAGAATGTCGTCCCGGATCGCGGCTTCGACTTTCACCTTCGGCAAAAAGTCGACCACATACTCGGCGCCGCGATACAACTCGGTATGGCCCTTCTGGCGCCCGAAGCCTTTGACTTCGGTAACCGTGATTCCCTGCACGCCGATGGACGACAGCGCTTCGCGTACTTCGTCAAGCTTGAACGGCTTGATGATGGCGGTAACCCATTTCATGTTGCACTCCGTGTCCTGGGAGGCCGACGCCTCCCCGTGTTTGCGAAAAATCGTTCAGAAGGTTCGGCTGACCGACAACACCCCGATGCCGCGACCCGCGTCCTTGCTGTGCGAACCGACGCTGACCACGCCACCGTTGTCGGACATCGAGTTCGTGAAACAGTACGGTTCACCGTCGCGGCAACGGCCCTTGGCGTTGCTGTCGACATACGACAGCGCCAGCACCCAGCCCTTGATGTCCTTGCTGACGCCGAGTTTCCAGTCGGTGTAGTCGCCGTTTCGGACGTTTTTCAGATTCAGCCGGCCGACATGGCCGTTGATGCCCCAACCGTCGCCCAGGTCGTAGTTGACCGAAAAGTCCAGATACTGGGTGCCCTTGGTGCTCTTGTCGGTCGGGCCGGCGCTGTTCAATCCGCGCAGCGAAAAATAATCGTCAACCGCGTAGAAATACTTCAAGGACAAGAACTTCCACGAACCGCCGATATAGATTTCCTTGTTGTTCACTGTCCCGGAATTGGCGCCCAGGCCCAGACCGCGTGCATACGAACCCGGGTAGTAGTAGTAGATCGCGCCGACATCGAGGCCGACATCGCCGAAAGTGGCCTTGTAACCGCCGTAAAAATCCATTTCCAGGTTGCCGTCGGGGAAACCGGCGCCGGAACTGACGTTTGAATTCCAGTTGCCCAGGTAAAAACCGCTTTCATGCGCGTAGTCGATGCCGCCCTGCAACGCCGGTTTGCCAAACGTCTGATCGATGCCGCGGAAACGATAGCTGCTGAACAGTCCGAGGTTGCCGGTCAGCGGACTGGCGGCGGCCGGTGCCGCCTCCGTGGCTGGTGGGGTGGTTTGCGCCCATGCCGGCGCGGCGAGCGCGGCGCAAACGGCGGTGGCAAGCACGGTTTTCTTCATGGTGACGTCCTCAATGGAAGGAAAAAAAGAAATGCTGCGAACCATCTAGCAGGTTCCGTGCCAAAATTATTTACGCTTATAAAGCAGTTTGTTGAATCGATATTGCCCGAACGTTCCGGCGTCTTCGCACTGCCGCGGGGCGACCCTCGCACGCCATGCACTAAATTAGTGCTGCCGCCGGCGCGGCCGGGATGTTGTAATAGAGGCCCGCCCATTTTTCATTCGGTGACCGCCATGCTCGACCCCAGAATCCTCGACGATCTTGCTTCCCGCCTGGGCAAGCTCGTTTCCGCCAGTCCCGTGGCCGATATTGAAAAGAACGCCCGCGCCTTGCTCGCCACCTTTTTCACCAAGCTCGATCTGGTGAGCCGGGAGGAGTTCGACATTCAGACGCAGGTCCTGCAAAGGAGCCGGGCCAAATTGCAGGAACTGGAAGAGCGTCTGGACCGGCTGGAAAACCCGCCGGAATCAAAATCCTGAGCGCCAGCCAGCCGGTTGCTCCGCCTCGCCAACTGATTTTTTCGCGCGATGCCTCTCGCGATCGTCCATAGTCGTGGTCTCGACGGCCTGTCCGCGCCGGAAGTCGCCGTCGAGGTTCATTTGGCGGGCGGTTTGCCGAGCGTGACCCTGGTCGGCCTGCCCGACACCGAAGTCAAGGAAGCGCGCGATCGCGTGCGCGCGGCCTTGCAAAACTCCGGTTTCGACTTTCCAAGCAAGCGGATCACCGTCAATCTGGCGCCGGCCGATTTGCCGAAGGAGTCTGGCCGTTTCGACCTGCCGATTGCCCTCGGCATCCTCGCCGCCTCGGGACAGATTCCGGGCGCGGCGCTGGAAGGACACGAATTCGCCGGCGAGCTGTCGCTTTCTGGCGAGGTACGGCCCATTCGCGGCGCCCTGGCGATGGTCCTCGCCGCCGGCGGCCGCGGACGTTCCTTCGTTCTGCCGGGCAGCAGCGCGCGGGAAGCGGCGCTCGCCGATGGCGTGCGGGTATTGACCGCCAATACCTTGCTGGACGTCTGCGCGCACCTCAGCGGACAAGCCGCGCTGAGCGAATGCGAGGCGGTGGCCGAAAACCCGGCCGAGGACGGCGCTCACCCGGATCTGGCCGAGGTGCGCGGTCAGGCGCAGGCCAAGCGGGCGCTCGAAATCGCTGCCGCCGGCGCGCATTCCATCCTTCTCGCCGGCCCGCCCGGCACCGGCAAATCGATGCTGGCCAGCCGTCTGCCCGGCGTGTTGCCGCCGATGTCGCAAGCCGCCGCGCTGGAGTCGGCGGCGATCCTGTCGTTGGCGGGCCAGTTTCGCGCCGAGCATTTTCGCCGCGTTCCCTATCGGGCGCCGCATCACACCGCCTCCTCGGCCGCGCTGGTCGGCGGCGGCGGCGTGCCGCGCCCCGGTGAAATCTCGCTGGCGCACCAGGGCGTGCTTTTCCTCGACGAAATTCCGGAATTCGACCGTCGTGTCCTCGAAGCGCTGCGCGAACCGCTGGATAGCGGTCGCATTCACATTTCACGCGCGGCGCGGCAAGCCGAATTCCCCGCGCAATTCCAGCTCGTCGCGGCGATGAATCCCTGTCCCTGCGGCTTTCATGGCGACGCGCGCGGCCGTTGCCGGTGCACTCCCGATCAGGTTTCACGCTATCGGAGCCGTCTTTCCGGGCCGTTGCTGGATCGCATCGATCTACAGATCGAGGTGCCGGCGGTACCCGCCGAGGTGTTGCAGCAGGCGCCGGACGGTGAATCGTCGGCCATCGTCCGCGAACGCGTGATCCGGGCCCGCGACAGGCAACTGCGGCGACAAGGCAAACCCAACGCCCGGCTGAGCGGCAAGGAAATCGATGCTCACTGTCAGCCGGAAGCGGCGGCTCAGGCGCTGCTCAAACAGGCCATTGCCCGATTCGATCTCTCCGCGCGCGCCTATCATCGCTTGCTCAAGGTCGCCCGCACCCTGGCCGATCTGGCCGACCGCGAAACCATCGGCGCGCAACAGGTCGCCGAGGCGGTCCAGTATCGCCGTTTCACCAAGGATTGAGCCGCGCGCGCGGGAGCGTCGGCACCGCCGGCGCGAGAACCGGCAAAAACGATCGGGTACCGCAACGCTCCGAGTCCCCAACCGCTCCACGCCAGAGTCGCGGGAGGATGTTCCTGCGCCTCCGACATCTCCTTCTCCGGTCGCGTCGCAAAGGCGCGGTGCTTCGCGCCCGTGGCCGGCAGGCGACCGACAAGGGATTCGGTCCGGGCCACCGGTGGCTGGCTCCAGGTTCGTCTATACTCGCTTGCGTCGCGCCGATTTTAGCCGTTGCCATTGGAGCATGAAAACATGAACAACAGGACCGGAAACCGCTTCCCGAGTCTGATGGCCGGCCTGCTCTGTCTGGCGCTTTCGGCCTGCGACGCCGACAAGCTGGCCAGGCTCCAGCCGGGCGTCAGCAGCGCCGACGACGTGAAGAACACGATGGGCACGCCGGCGCTCGAATGGAAAGAGGCCGACGGCACCCGTTTCTGGGAGTATCCGCGCACGCCGGAAGGGGTGGTGAACTACAGGGTGACCATCGCTCCCGATGGCAAATTTCGCGAGATCAGGCAACTGCTGACCGAGGAGAATTTCGCCAGGATCACGCCCGGCATGAGTCGCGACAACGTGCGTTTCCTGCTCGGTCGTCCCGCCCGCCAGCGCCATTTTTCGCTCAAACGCGAGTGGGTATGGGACTGGAAAACAAAGACAGAGCCGGGCATGGACTGGTATTTCAACGTCCACTTCTCCGAAGACGGGCGGGTGACGAACACCAGCACCCATTTCGAGCCCCGAGGCTGAACGGGGCTGGCGGCGGGCATCCGGCACGCCAGACGCTCCGAACGACAGGATTTGTGATGCACGGATTGCACCTCATCGCCGAACTCCACGATTGTTCGGGAGACCCGCGCCTGCTCGCCAGTGCCGCGGCGCTACGGGAGTTGTGCACGAACTTGTGTCGTGCGTTCGGCCTGACGCCGGTCGGCGAACTTTTTCATCAATTCGACCACGGAGCGGTCGCCGGCGGCGTCACCGGCGTGGTGGTGCTCGCCGAATCGCATCTCGCGGTGCACACCTGGCCGGAATTGAAAGCGGTCACGCTTGATCTGTATGTCTGCAATTTCAGCCAGGACAACAGCGCCGCCGCCCGGCGCGCCGGCCAGCAACTGATCGCCGCGTTCGCGCCGGCGCGTACCGTCCAGCGCGAAATCGAAAGAGGCACGCCGGACCGCCTCCCGCCCGCGCTTGTCGTCCCGGGAAGTGATTAGCGCTCCCATCAAAGAGTATACTTCGCGTCTTTATCGCTAGGTCATCCGAGGAGGTGTCGTGGAATCGCTACGTTTTACGCTTGACCAATCGGAAATCCCGACACATTGGTACAACGTTGTCGCCGACATGCCCACACCGCCGCTGCCGCCGCTCGGCCCGGATGGCCGGCCGGTATCGCCGGAGCAGATGGGCGCGATTTTTCCGATGGCGATTCTCGAACAGGAAATGTCGGCCGAACGCTGGATTCCCATTCCAGAGCCGGTACGCGAGGTCTACCGGCTGTGGCGTCCGTCGCCGCTGATTCGCGCGCGGCGCCTGGAGGAAGCGCTAGGCACCCCGGCCCGGATTTACTACAAATATGAAGGCGTTTCCCCCGCCGGCTCGCACAAACCCAACACCGCGGTGCCGCAGGCGTTCTACAACCAGCAAGCCGGCATCAAGCGCATCACCACCGAGACCGGCGCCGGCCAGTGGGGGTGTTCCATGGCCTTCGCCGGGCAGATGTTCGGCCTCGAAGTGCGCGTGTACATGGTCAAGATCAGTTACCAGCAAAAACCCTTCCGGCGCTCGATGATGCAAACCTGGGGCGCCGAAGTGTTTGCCAGCCCCTCGCCAATGACACAGACCGGCCGCGATCTGCTGGCCAAGGACCCCGAAAACCAGGGGTCGCTGGGCATCGCCATTTCCGAGGCAGTGGAAGAAGCCGCTTCCCGGGCGGACACCAGCTATGCCCTGGGGTCGGTGTTGAACCATGTCGCCTTGCATCAGACGATCATCGGGCAGGAAGCGAAGAAACAGTTCGAGAAAGCCGGCGACTGGCCGGACATGGTTTTCGCGCCCTGCGGCGGCGGTTCGTCGTTCGCCGGCGTGGCGTTTCCGTTCATCGCCGATAACGCCGCCGGTGGCCGCAACGGCCGGCCGACGCGACTGGTCGCCGTCGAACCCACCTCCTGCCCCACGCTGACCAAAGGCGCTTACGCCTACGATTTCGGCGACGCCTCCGGTTTCACGCCCTTGATGAAGATGTACACCCTTGGCCACGATTTCATGCCCCCCGGCATTCATGCCGGCGGTTTGCGCTACCACGGCGATTCGCCGCTGGTTTCGCAGCTCTATCATGAAGGCTTGATCGAGGCGGTGGCCGTTGCCCAGTTGGCCACTTTCGAGGCCGGTGTGCTGTTTGCCCGCGCCGAGGGCGTCATCCCCGCGCCCGAATCGAACCACGCCATCCGAGCGACGATCGACGAAGCGTTGCGCTGCAAACAAAGCGGCGAAGCCAAAACCCTCTTCTTCAATCTCACGGGTCACGGGCATTTCGACATGGCGGCTTATGACCGGTATTTCGCGGGCGAACTGGAAGATTTCGACTACCCGTCCGACGCCATCCGCTCGTCGTTGGAACACCTGCCGAAAATCGGATAGGTGCTCCGATGCGACTCGCCGTCTTCGTTCTGGTGCTCGCCAACCTGCTGTTGCTGGGCTGGTCGCGCGGTTATCTGACCGTCGCCGACAACCCCGATTCCCGGCGCGTCGGACAACAACTGCGGGCGGAAGAGGTCAAGGTCGTGTCGCGTGGCGATCCCCCGCGCGCGGCGAGCATGAACCACGAGACGGCGAGCGCTGTCGAGAAGAAAAACGAGAAAGACGAGAAAAGCGAAAAGGGTGAGAGCGCGAGCGTCACCGAGAAAAAAATCGCCGACCGGTGCCAGTCGTGGCGAGAGGTGGCCGTCGTCGATGCGGATGGCGTCGAACGCTTGGTGACGGAGAAATTTCCCGCTTTCAAAGTGGTGCGCACGGCAATCGCGGAAAGCAATGGCTACTGGGTATTCATTCCGCCGTCTGCCACTCGCGAAGACGTGAGCCAGAAAACCGCCGAACTTCAGCAGCAGGGCGTGCATGACTACTTCGTCGTGCAGGCCAGTGGACCCAACCGCTTCGCCATCTCCTTGGGCACCTATCGCACGGAAGAGGCGGCCAATGCCGGCCTGGCGGTGCTGCGCGCCAAAGGCGTCAAGACCGCGAAAATTGGCGAACGTATCGGCAAGGTGTCGTCCAATACACTGGAAATCCATGGGCCGGAGAACGAGGCCGATGCCTTGCGCCAGGCTGTTGCCGCCTTGCTGCCCAAAGCCGTGTCGTCCGTCTGCCAGGAAAAGGCCGCGGAGGTGGCGCGATGACCTTCATCGTCGGCCTGACGGGGGGCATCGGCAGTGGCAAGAGCACGGTGGCCGACTTGCTGGTGCGGCGTGGCGCGGCGCTGGTCGATACCGACGCCATTGCTCATGCGCTGACGACGCCCCGTGGCGCGGCAATGGCGACCATCGCCGCAGCCTTCGGCCCGACCGTTCTCCAAGCCGACGGCGGGCTGGACAGGGCGGCCATGCGCGACCTGGTCTTCGCCGATCCGGGCGCCAAAACCCGGCTCGAGGCGATTTTGCATCCCTTGATCCGCCGGCACAGCGAAGACGCCTGTCGGGCGCAAAGCGCCTCGCCTTACGTCGTGCTGGCGGTTCCCCTGCTGGTCGAATCCGGTTTCTACCGCCAGTACGTCGATCGCGTGCTGGTCGTCGACTGTGACGAGGCGACGCAGCGTGTCCGCGTGATGGCGCGCAGCGGTCTGACGGCCGAACAGGTCGCCGCGATCATCCGCACGCAGGCCCGCCGCGACCAGCGGCTGTCCGTCGCCGACGACGTGGTGCGCAACGACGGCCCCGTGGAAGACTTGGGTCCGCAAATCGACCGCCTGCACCAGCGCTATCTTGCCCTGGCCGCCGCCAAAAAGCCTATTGATCGTTGAGGTTTTACGATAAATGATTCAGAATCGATGCAAATCTCTGTTCCTGAACCTGGCGGCAGCGTGATTACCTACGAATATCCTTTCAACGAACGCATACGCACCCTGCTGCGTTTGGAGGATTTATTCCAGAAAGCCGCCGTTTTCATGCAACGCGACGGCTCGCAGGAACATCACGTCGTCTTGCTGACCTTGTTTGAAGTTCTCGATGTCGCCGGACGCGCCGACCTCAAAATGGACCTGATTCAGGAGCTTGAGCGTCAGCGGCAAAGCCTGTTGGGCTTTCGCAACAATCCCGACATCTCCGAGGACGCGCTGTCCGGCGCGTTGTACGAAATCGAACAGGCGTCGGCGGCATTGCTGAGCATGAACGGAAAAATCGGCCAGCACCTGCGCGACAACGACTGGCTGATGAGTATCAAAAGTCGCGCCAGCATTCCCGGCGGCGTCTGCGAGTTCGATCTGCCGTCGTACCACTACTGGCTGCATCAGGCGCCGGATGTTCGCCACGACGCGCTGCAGGCCTGGCTGCAACCGATGCTGCCCTTGCGCGACGCGTTGGCGATCGTTCTGCGCCTGCTGCGCGCCAGTGGCCACCCCGAACACTACGTGGCCAACAATGGCGCTTTTCAGTTGATGCTCGGCGGCAGCGCCTCGCAGATGGTGCGCATTTCGCTGAAGCTGCACGCCCCTTACATCCCGGAGATCAGCGCCAACAAATACGCGCTCAACATCCGGTTTACGCGACCCGACAGCGATCATCGCCCGCGACATTGCGACAACGACGTGGAATTCGACATGTTGTTCTGCAATTTGTAGCGATTTTTCCGTCCAAACACCGATGCCGCTTTCGAAGCCCCGTTATCGCGGGGCTTCCGTCCACTGGGGAACGCATGTCGATAGGCTGCCGCGTGTACGCCCCAGTTGGTGAACGATGGCGTCGCCATCGCGGAAATATCCTGCCGGCTAGAGGAGATGGCGATGGACGGGAAAAATATCGAGATTCTCGAGCGGGGGGTGGGTTACCAGGGGTTCTATCGGCTGGAGAAATTGCGTTTGCGTCACCGTTTGTTCGCCGGCGGGATGAGCGGGCCCCTCGTGCGCGAGTCGATCGATAAAGCCGACGTGGCGGCGGTGTTGCTTTACGATCCACGAACCGACGAGTTGGTGTTGATCGAACAGTTCCGCATCGGCGCCCGCGACGACCCGCGCGGTCCTTGGCTGCTGGAAATCGTGGCCGGCCTGATCGAGCCGGGCGAGAGCGCGGAAGAGGTGGCGCGACGCGAGACGCGGGAGGAGGCGGGCTGCGCGGTCTTTGATCTCGTGCACGTGAACACCTTTTACGGGAGCCCGGCGATGAGCTCGCAGCGCGTTCACCTCTACCTCGGACGGGTGGACAGCACCGGTGTTGGCGGAATTCACGGTCTGGCGGACGAGGGCGAGGATATTCGCGTCGTCCGCCTGCCCGCCGAGCAGGCGCTCGCTCTGCTCGGGCAGGGACGAATCGATTCGGCGTGGCCCTTGATCGCCTTGTTGTGGTTTGCCAGCCAACGCGAGGCGGTTCGTGCGCGCTGGTTGGCGACGTGAACGATGCGTGACGACCGCCAGGCGTACCCGGACGATTGGCAACGGTTTCGGAAAGGCGGGGTTTGACCTCCCCAACCGGAACCGCGATACTGGCGTTTCCGCGCCGGACCCGGTCTTGGCGCTCACTCGTTCACTCCGCGACCGATTGCCGCCGATGCGCCACCGTGAGCACGACAGACTGGCTCCATCCCCACCTCCACTGCTCTCACCCCGATTCCGCGTGGCGTTCGCCTGTTTGCTTGCCCTCCTCGTGCCGGCCTTTTCCGCCGCCGATACCCTGTTCTGCCATGTGAGCTATGGCGGCGACACACGCCTGCTTGCCGCCGAGGCGGTGGATTCACCGTATACCGCGCCTGTTCAGGCCATCGGGTCCTATTTTCTGTTTCGCATGGTTCTGGAAACGCGGCCCGCCGACCGGGCGACGGTGAAACTTTATGTTTTCGCCGACCGGGAAGGCGGACCGGCGCCCATTCATCAGGCAACACATCCTTATCCGCCCGTTGTCGGCCACGGTTCTCGCCATGGCTTTACCGGTCTAAATCATGTTTATGAACCGTTGCGCGACGGCGAATTGGCGTATTGGTGCGAGTTGTCGTCTTCGGGAGAGCGGCGACCATGAGTCGAAGGGCCTTTTCATGGCGTTGGCGTAGCGTACTGGTTTTGGCCGTTGGCGTGCTGCTCGGCCAGCCGGTGGTCGCGGACCCGGTCAACCTGGTGTTCGTCGGCGACATCATGCTCGACGACGGTCCAGGGAGGCTGATCGAAAAGGGGGGCGACCCGCTCGCCGCCGTGGCGCCCGTCTTGCAGGATGCCGATTACGTGATCGGCAATCTGGAGTGCCCGATTGCCACCGTCGGGCAAGCGCTGGCGAACAAGATTTACAGTTTTCGCGCGCATCCCAGGGTGTTGCCGGTACTGGCCGGTCGTTTCGATGCGCTGAGCGTGGCCAACAATCACGCCGGCGATTACGGTCGCGAGGCGTTCGTGGAAACGCTTCACCATCTCGCGGGGCTGAACATCGCCGCGTTTGGCGGCGGACACAATCTCAGTGAGGCGCATCGACCGTTGTGGATCGAGCGCCGCAATCTGCGCATCGCCGTTTTGGCCTACAACGAATACAAGCCGCGTTCCTTCGAAGCCGGCGCCGAATGGGCGGGCGTCGCCTGGAGCGAGGACAGCCATGTTCTTGCCGATATTCGCGCCGCCCGCGCGGCCGGCGCCGATCTGGTGATTCCGTTCATGCATTGGGGTTGGGAATTCGAAGCCGCGCCCAGCGAACGGCAGCGGCAATTGGCGCGCGACATGATCGATGCCGGCGCCGATCTGATCGTTGGATCGCATCCGCACGTGACACAAGGGGCGGAATATTATCGTGGCAAACTGATCGTCCATAGCCTGGGCAATTTTGTTTTCGACGGTTTCAAGACGCCAGCGGCTCGGAGTGGCTGGCTGTTGCGTCTGGCGGTGGACAAAAGCGGTTTGACCTCGTGGGATACCGTGGCGGTGCGAATGGACGACGACGGCAGCCCGCGGCCGCAGCCGGGCGTTTCCACGCCCTGTGGTCGTTCGGGCGACGATCTGGTGCGCGATTGCGTGAACCGCTGACGCGAGTCGTCACACGCAACAAAAAGGGCCTTGCGCATGGCAAGGCCCTAACAGGGACGACACCCGCGGCGATTAAAGTGCCGGGTATTTTGCCGGGTCCGACAGTTTCTCGATGATCTTGTTCAATTCCGGCAGCGACGCGGTTTCATCGTAAATGCCCGCGCTGACCTGAATCCCGGTTGCGAAAGAGACATCGGCGGTCATCGCGTACGACAGTTTGCGCGACAGGCGACCGGCGCCGGGTTTTTGCCACATGTACTCCACCCAACCGCCATGGCTCTCGCTGCCAACCTTGCACAGATCCTTGAAAATGAACTTGCCGCTGTTGTCGGTAATCTGCATGATCGGCCTACCCACCAGATCCGGGCGGATCGGATGGGCGATCATTTTGTCCTTGCGACAGTCGTAAACGAACACGTAACTGTCTTTCCATACCCATTTGCTGTCTTTATGGTTGAACTCGGCGTAGCCGGATGCGCCTTTGTTATGCAGGAGCCGGGCCGCTTCCCGGACCTTGTTGACCGCTTCCTCGGCGGTCGCCGTGTCGGCTTCCGCCGCCATGGCCACGCGGCCCATGCCGCAGACGATCAGCAATCCCACCAGTCCTGCTGTTTTTCCATATTTCATCGTGCCTTACTCCTCTGTTCACTGTTCGGTTGAATTGGCGACAATCGGTCGCCGTCGGCGATGGATTCCGCTCGCGGGGGCTAACCGATCCAGGGCTTGCCGACCGGCAGCACATCGCGGCCGAACAAGTCGGCGTAAATGATGTGGGCCATCACATACCACGCCATGGCGGCCGTGACCATCAATTCATAACCGGCGACAACCGTCAGATCGGGATAACCGAAATGCGCCAGATCGAGCAGTATGAAACCGATCAGCAGCAAGGTGAAGGTCGTGGCCAGGGCCGTGCTGACGCGCATCGAACCGATCCAGAGAATCGCCGTGAATGCCGTCCAGGCGATCAGAAACCACCCGACGTCGGTTTTGCTCGAGGTGTAGAGGTTGTAATGGTTGCCGATCAGCAGCAGTGCCAACGCTATCCAGAAACACCCGTACGCGGTGAAGGCGCAATAACCGAAATTATTGCCGGTTTTCATTTCCTGAAGTCCGGCGATCATCTGCGCCAAACCACCGAAAATCAATCCGAGCCAGATTACCGGCCCCATGCCCATCCAGCCGACATTATGGAACTGCAATACCATTGTCGTCAGGCCAAACCCGGCCAAACCGACCACGGCCGGATTTCCAAGCTTCTGTTCTGCCATGAAATACTCCCTTTTTTATTGGCTGCCGGGGAAAAAAGAAAATGCCCGCAGCCGAGTGGATTATATGTTGTAGTCCCTCGGTCGCTGCCACGACTAAGCGATCACAATGACGGCGACCGGTGATTATTGTACCTAGGCCTTGCTTTTCAGGCTATCCGCGGGTTGATTTTATTTAATGCGGAATACGGTTTTTTGTTGGCCATTGGTGATTTTTCGATTGCCGGTGCGCGCGAGCGGGGTCGATTTTAACGGTCTTGACGGGAAAATGTTTCGCCGATAAAAGGCAATCGACACAACGCGATACGCGATAAAACGTACGGGCGGTCCACGATTCGGAATGGGGCGTTTCCGGTTATTGGCGCGGGGGTGTCAGGCGGTGGCCACCAACCCGTCTTCAAGCGGTGTGACCGTCACCGCCACATCGGGCTCGTGGGCGTCGCCTCCCAGGATGATGCCGCGCAGCGGCGAAACGTCGGCAAAATCGCGGCCCCAGGCGAGCGTGATGTGCTGAGTGTCGGGAAGCAGGTTGTTGGTGGGGTCGAAATCGACCCAGCGACCGCCTTCGAGTTTGGGGCAGAAGACCGCGACCCACGCGTGCGAGGCGTCGGCGCCGACCATGCGCGGCTGGCCCGGCGGCGGCTGGGTGAGCAGGTAACCGCTGACGTAGCGGGCGGCAAGGCCTTGTGAACGCAGGCAGGAAAGCATCAGGTGGGCGAAATCCTGGCAGACGCCGCGCTTGTCGGCCAGGACCTTGAGCACTGGCGTGGCGATGGTGGTTGCTTCCGGGTCGAACTCGAATTCGCTGTGGATACGGCTCATCAGCGCTTGCACCGCGTCCAGAATCGGTCGTCTAGGAGTGAAACACGGGGCGGCGTAGTCGGCGAACTCGCGTTTAACGCGTACATAAGGCGACTCGAACTGGAAACGGCTGGCATCGGTCAAGACCGGCCTGGCGCCGTAGGCAAGCGCCGCGCGGACCTCTTCCCATGGCGGCGAATTCTCGCGCGCGGGATGTTGAAGAGGCGGCAGATGCGGAAGCACTTCGACGGTGCTTTCGGCGCGCACGTTCAGGCGGTCGTGCGGGAATTCGAGAGTCAAGTCACTGACCGGGTTGCCGAAACAATCCTCGCGATGGCGCGCGGCCGTTACCTCGGGATTCACGATGATCGCGTGTTTCAGGCAACGCTGCCAGACGCAATCGCGCGGCGTCAGATGCAGCAGTTGGCGCGACAGCGATACCGGGCTTTCATAGCGATAGAGCGTCTCGTGGACGATGTGATAGCGGGCGGGGGGCTGGCGGTTGGCGGTCATGAGGCGAAGGTCTGCCGGCTGAATTCGCCGACATGGCTGAAATAACGCATCGCCAGGCGATCCGACAGGGTCGCCGCGGACAGCGAAATCTCGTCGAGCACCACCGCGAGTTCGATGCGCGGGCCTTTGTCCGCGCCCGGGTCGCGGAGTGGTCCTTCGAAACACGCGAAATCGAACGTTTGCAGGCGTGTCAGCATCGGTCGCAGGGTGTCGTCCGGTGGTCCGCCGAGCAATCGGGCAAGGTTGCGGAGATAGCGGATGAGCGTTTGCAGTTGAAAGGCCACGGAATGCGGGTTGCCTTCGTCGAGGACGATCAGATCGAGCGTCGGTAGCCATTGTGGCTGCGTCATGTAGCGGGAGCGATAGGTGATGATGCTATCGGTGAGTTCGAGCAGCCATTCCAGGCTTCCGGCGGCGCGCGTCGATGGCAAGCGCAGAAAGTGGCCAATGGCGCTGGTCAGAAAAATCAGGCGTTCGATGCGTCGGCCGATGATCAACAAACGCCAGCCATCGTCGCGGGTCATGTTGTCCATCGCGAAACCCGACAGCGTGGACGAGACGAGCAGCACCTGGTCCAGGAAGGCCAGCGCGTCGGCCAGTTCGGTCGGTTCGTCGTGGCGGTACGCGTCGCTGTAACGCTGCACTTGATGCTGCAGGCGGTTAAGCGCATGCCAGTTGTCTAGCGAGAAACGCTCGCGGACCTGCGCGCCGACCCACAACAAGCGGCGGATATCGCCGGCGAGGCCGTCGGCCCATTCCTTGCCGCGGATCGCGGCCAGAATTTGCGACTCGGGCGGTTTTTCGCACGCGACGAGCCGGCGGGTGGTGGCGTCGTCGGCCTCGTTGGTCGGTGTCGGCAGCAAATTCATCGCCTGGCAGAGGTCGAGCGCGGCGTTCAGTGCCGGCAAGGCGTCGGCGCCGGTATCGACCAGCCGCGACAACGCGACGCGCAGCAGGCGGGCGGTTTTGTCGCATCGCTCGGCGTAACGGCCGAACCAGTAGAGGTTTTCGACGACACGGGACGAAAGATTACGTCCGCCGCGTACCAGATCGGCCTTGCCGACCGAGTGTTTGAGCAGGCTGAAGGTATTGACCGCCTGGTTGGTCAACACCCAGGTATCCTTGCTGGAACCGCCGCGCTGCATCGAGATGACGCGAACGTTCGAGGCCGCGGCGACGCGCGCCAGACCGCCGGGCATGATCGTGTGCCCGTTCGGCGTGGCGGCGACGAAAACGCGCAGACCGACGCCGCGTGGCAGCAAGCGCCGCTCGCTGGCGTTGCTCCAGGCCGGCGCCTGTGAAAAATTCACCAGTTCCTGCGCTACGTAAGCCTGTGGCCGAGTTCGCAGACGGGCGATCATCTCCTGGCGTTTGGCGCCGGCGAGTTCGTTGCCAAAAACCGGATCGAAGCGCTGCGACGGGTAGGAGCCCTTGATGACCAGGCGGTCGAGGTTTTCGATGGTGAAATCCAGCGCCGCCTGTTCGCCGCACCACCAGGTGGCGACCGATGGCATCGCCAGCGGTTCGCCGAGCAGTTTTTCGCACGCGCCCGGCAGAAAGCCCGGCAGGGCCGCCGATTCGAGCAGGCCGCTTCCGATGGCATTGGCGACCAGAACGTTGCCGGCCCGCACCGCCTGCAGCAAGCCGGCGACGCCCAGCGCCGAGTCGCTGCGCAGTTCGAGCGGGTCGCAATAATCGTCGTCGAGGCGGCGCAAAATCGCGTGTACTCGTCGCAATCCACTGAGCGTGCGCAGATAGACGCAATCGCCGCGAACCGTCAGGTCTTGTCCTTCGACCAGCGGAAAGCCGAGATAGCGCGCCAGATAGGCGTGCTCGAAATAGGTTTCGTTGTACGGACCCGGCGTCAGCAACACGATCAGCGGCGGTTCGCCGGTCCGCGGCGCCCAATAGGCCAGACTTTCCTGTAATTGCCGGAAAAACGAGGCGAGGTGCTGTACGCGCAGATCGCGGAACAGTTCGGGAAAAACACTGCCGACGATGGTCCGGTTTTCCAGCGCATAGCCGGCGCCGGAGGGCGCTTGCGTGCGATCGGCGATCACCCACCAGCGGCCGTCCGGCGAGCGGGCGAGGTCGGCGGCATAAAGATGCAGGTAGGTGTCGCCCGCCTGCCGGATTCCCTGGCAAGGCCAGAGAAAATTGTTGTGGCCATAGACCAGCGCCGACGGCAGCGTGCCGTCCTTGAGCAGATCCTGTGGGCCATAGAGGTCTTTGAGTACCGCATTGAGCAGTCGCGCGCGCTGCGAGACCGCCGCCGCCACGCCTTGCCATTCGTCGGCCGAAAGAATCAGCGGCAATGGATCAAGCTCCCACGGACGATCGGCGCCTTGCGGGTCGGCATAGACATTGTAGGTGACGCCATTGTCGAGAATGCGTCGCCGGACGTAGTCGAAACGGTGGCGCATTTGTTCCGGGGTCGCAGCCTCGAGGTGTGCGAGAAGTGCTTGCCACGCCGGCCGAATGTCGCCGTTATCGGCCAGCATTTCGTCGAAACGGTCGGTTTTTCGGGAATAACTCGCGAGAAGGGATGGCGTCATGAATGAAAAAGGCGCGGGAGCGCGCGGTCCCACGCCTTGCAGTTTCTGATCGGCGCAAGTCTAACGTAAACTTGTCGTCGGCATTGGTCGGCAACTACCGCGGGCGGGGCTAAATGGCGAAAACGACGATGAAACGATTGGTGATGGTTGTTATTTCTTGCCTGTTATCGCTCAACGCGGAGGCCACGTTCGACGCCGCGATAGCCGCGGCGATTCGGCAGGCGCAAGCGGAGCGCGATAACCCGCAGGCCGACAGTCTGGGGCCCAGTATCTGGCAAGCGGCCGATCGCGGTGATCGTGCCGCCATCGACCGCTTTCTGGCGGAGGGCGTCAACGTCGACGCCAAATTTCCCGGCGGCACGGCGCGGCAGGCGGTTCCCGGGGGAACGCCGCTGCTTTTCGCCTTGAGAAGAAAGCGGCTGGCCACCGTGGAATTTCTCCTTGACCGGGGTGCCGACCCCAACGGCGCGACAAGCGACGGTTATTCGGCGTTGCATTATGCGTTTTGGGCCGGCCTTGCCGAGGACAAAAGCAGTTCAGACTACGACGGGCGTTTTTTGCGCGTGTTGCTAGACCGCGGCGCGGCCATCGATGCCCGCGTTCCCCATCGCGACAGCGTGCTGATGCTGATCAGCGGCCATTCCCCGGCGCAGCCAGAAGCACTGCGAACGCTTCTTGCCTATCGTCCCGATGTTAACCGGCGTCAACCACCGAACTGCGAGACCGCTTTTTATCGCTTGGTATCGGAAACGCGCGGTCTGCCAGTGGCCAAAGAGCAGGCGTTGAAACTGTTGCTGACTGCCGGTGCGAATCCAAATGCCAATCTGGCCGGCAGTGGCTACCACGGGGTCGGTGGCGGCAGGGACGGTTGGTCCTACGCGCACTACCGGACGCCCTTGCTCCGTGCCGCCAATTTTCACGGTTACGCCGATGTCGGCACGACCGGCTACCAAACCGATCTTGCGGCCAATGCCGAACTGGTTCGCTTCTTGCTGGACAACGGTGCCAATCCACGGTGGGGTGGCATCGGCGGACCGCACGACATCGACCGGGAGTGCCCGGATATCCCCGATGGACAGCCGGGAAGTTCCGGAACCGCCGCGCCGGAGTGGGTCGGCTTTCCTTTCACGCAGGCCAATCCCGCGCTGAGCGAATTGTTAGGCCGGACGGCGATTCATCGGGAAACATTCGACCGCGTTGTGGCGGCCGCACAGCCGATCCAGCCCGGTGAAATCGGTTTTCCGGCCGTACACGACATGTTGTCTTCCTATCACCACCTGAAATATTACTTGAGTCGCGACAAGGATTCGCTGGCGGACGCGGAACGCTATCGCGCCACGGTGGCCCGCAAGGAAAATCTGGAACATGGCATGCGGAGCGTGTTGCGCCTGGGTGGGCGTGTCAACCCCGCCTTCGTCCGCTTGTCGACTGAAACGGGCTGGCGCGATCTGTGGGAAACCGGTTTTTCTCCCGCCTTTGGTGGCGTGAGGCATCTGCCGCTTTACGAGCACGAAATGCCCGACGATCTCTACCGCGAATTCCTTGAAGCAGGCGCCAGTCCGGCGATCCGGCGTGACGAGGGCGGAATTTCCGGTGCCGATGTGTCGGTGATTCAATTCCTGATCCGCCGCAACGCGGCCAGCAAGCTGTCGCTGATCGGCGACCACCTCGGCCTGCTCGAACGTCTGCCGACCTGGTGCCGCCGGACGGCAAAGGGGATCGCCGAGGAACTTGCCGCGCGATCGACGGCCAAGTCCGCCGACGCCTCGTTCGGCGAGACTGACCGGGAGGCGGGGAAAATACTACGGACTCTACTGCGCAGTTCGGGGTGCAGGGATGTGATTGGAAACGTTCGTTTGCCATGAGTATCTGATTTGTATTAGTATCCGTGCTCTTTTTCCACACTCGACTTGCAAGGGAGGTCGCACCATGTTTCGCCATAGCACCCTTTGCAGGTCCCGCCTGGCTTAAATTCTCGGCGCCGCCCATGTGGTGGCGGCCTCTTTTTTCGCCCCGGCTTCGGCCTGCCAATTCATTTTTTCCATTTTTTCATGGATTGGTACATGGGCAATTCCATTCGGCATCTGACCGACGGCGTTTTCTTGATCGCCTCGGCACAAACTTGGATCGAAGGTCACGCGATCCAGCAATTACAAATTTCGGCACGACTCGAGGGGATGCGCTTGGTGGTCGGCATGCCCGACCTGCATCCCGGACGGGTTTATCCAGTGGGAGCGGCGTTTTTTTCCGTTGGCCGTTTCTACCCGGCGTTGGTCGGCAACGACATTGGTTGCGGCATGAGCCTATGGCGTACCACACTGGCGGGCCGCGGACTTTCAGCGGACAGGCTCGAGAAGCGTCTGGGCATGATCGATGGTCCGTTACCGAGCGATCTTCGTACTTACATGGCCGGCGACGATCTCCCCGACACCGGTTTCGAGTCGTCGCTGGGGACGATTGGCGGCGGAAATCATTTCGCTGAGTTGCAGCGAGTCGACGAAATTTACGAGCACGACACGCTGGCCGCCTTGGCGGTCGATCGGGAGCATTTGCTGCTGCTGGTGCATAGTGGCTCACGTGGCTTGGGGCAGCGGATTCTGACGGCACATGTCGAGCGTTATCGGCATGGTGGCCTCGTCGACGGCACGCTGGCCGGCGACGATTATCTTGAGCAACACGCATTGGCATTGCGTTTCGCTCACGTAAATCGCCGCTTGATCGCCTGGCGCATGCTCGAGAAATTGCGGGGCGACGGCGCGCCAATCGTCGATCTCGATCACAATCTGTTGACCCCTGCCGAGATCAATGGTGAAAAGGGCTGGCTACACCGCAAGGGAGCAACGCCCACCGACGCCGGTTTACTCGTCGTTCCAGGTTCGCGCGGCGATTACAGCTATTTGGTCGAGCCTGTCGCCGACGCGGTCAGTCTCTACTCCGTGGCGCATGGTGCCGGGCGCAAGTGGATGCGTAGCGACTGCCGGGCGCGTTTGTCGGCTCGTTATGATTCGAGGCAACTGGCGCGTACCGCACTTGGTAGCCGTGTGGTGTGCAACGACAGGCGCCTACTGTTCGAAGAAGCTCCAGAGGCCTATAAACCGATCAGCAGTGTGATCGGTTCCTTGCGGGACGCGGGACTGGTTCGTCCGGTGGCGCGCTTGCGGCCGGTGCTGACCTATAAAACGTGCGGCGAGGTGTGGCAATGATTTTATTGCAAATTTCAGCCGCAAGCGGTCCCCGGGAATGTGCGCTGGCGGTCGCCAAGACGCTTGGCCGTTTGTTGTACGAGGCCCGAACGTGCGCGGTCAACGTCGACGTGGTCGAACTTGTGCCGGGCGATGTCGGAGGAACGTTCCTTTCGGCATTGTTGACGCTCGATGGCGAGGCTGCGCCAAAGCTTGCTCGTCGATGGTGCGGGACCGTGCGGTGGATTTGCGCCAGTCCTTTTCGACCGCATCACGGTCGAAAAAACTGGTTTGTCGGTATCGCCGCTCATGCCGAGCCACCGCCAGCTGAAATGAGTGAAGTCCGCTTCGAAGCCTGTCGTGCCTCGGGGCCGGGCGGACAGCACGTTAACAAAACGGATTCGGCCATACGTGCCACACACCTTGCGACCGGTATCAGTGTCAAGGTGCAGGCACAACGCAGTCAGCACGCCAACAAGCGCTTGGCAATGCTGCTGATCGAACAAAAGCTTGCCGAAACCGCGTCGCAAGCGGCGGAAGTACAGCGCGCGGTGCGGCGGCAGTTTCATCGCGATGTTGAGCGTGGTAACGCGGGCCGGGTATTTCGAGGCGAGAATTTCGAACCCGTGCGGTAGTTTCATGGCAACGCCCAACGGTGGTGACAAGAGGCGTTAGGCGAAAATGCGCGGGTTTTCTAACGACGACGCGTATTCCGTAGGCATGGGCGCTTCCGCGCGGCCTTCTGTAATCGCATTGCTTGGAAATTTGGTTGATGGGGCGTTATTGAAAAAATCACCCAACCGTATCGGCAGGGCCGTGCGCTCGCCGACGAAAGACGGTTTTGGTGGGTGTTGACTGGCTGGGGCGTTTATTGACGGCTTCAGGCCAGTCACTTCCGGGTGCGCTGTTCTAGCAATTTGATTTCTTTCTTGTATTTCAGAATTTCCGCGTGAATTTTGCTTTGTTCGGCCATCGGGAGTATCGCCGTGTTCATCAGCTTGTCTTCAAGCTTTTGAATGCTGCTGACAAGATGTTTTATCTGTTCGTAGGGGGTCATGAACATCGTGATCTCGCCTGTAAGGGTAAATCGTACGGTAACTTCCGCAAATCCGATGATGCCTTGGTGAAGCCTCGTTGTCTATGAAATTTGATTTTTCCGATGACGGCGTTCAGGCGGGCGTCCGCGAGGAGGAAGGTCGCATTCCTGCTAAATAAGCAGTGCTCGGGAGACGGCTTGATGCCAAAACGTATCGACCGCGGCGAACCGGATGGTTGCGGTCGAGCCGCCTCGAGGTGTGTCGGGCTGGCGGCAACGACTTCAATTCTTGCGTGGTCAACGAGGAGGCTACCGACCAACGGCGTTGGCACGCTAGACGAGTTTCACGCGTATCTCGCCGACGCCGCTTATCCCGGCGGTCAACACGTCGCCGCGGACGACCGTCGACACGCCCGCCGGGGTGCCGGTGAAAATCAGATCGCCGGGCGCCAGGGTGAGATAGGTCGAGAGATTGGCGATGACCTCGGCGACTTTCCACGACATTTGTTCAAGATCGCCATGCTGACGCGGCTCGCCGTTGACCTGCAACCAGATCGCTCCACGCCGGGGATGTCCGATGGCCGTTGCCGGCTGTAGATCGGCGATGGGCGCACTGTGATCGAATCCCTTGCCCATGTCCCAGGGGTGTCCCTTGTCCTTGGCCCGGAGTTGCAGATCGCGCCGGGTCAGATCCAGTCCGACGGCGTAGCCGAAGACACCGGCAAGCGCATCTTCCGGTCGAATGTTGGCGCCGCCCCGGCTCAGGGCGATGACCAACTCCACCTCGTGTTGCAGGTTGCCGGTGGCCGGCGGGTAGGGAACATTGCCGCCGCCCGGGACCAGCGCGTCTGCGGGTTTGCTGAAGAAAAACGGCGGCTCGCGCGTGTCGGCGCCCATTTCCGCCGCGTGATCGGCGTAGTTGCGGCCGACGCAGTAGACGCGGCGAACCGGGAAAATGGCATCGCTGCCGGCGACCGGAATGCCAACCGGCGCGGCTGGCGGAAAGACATATGGCATGATCGTTCCTCAAAAAAGTCAAACAGGATTGTCGATATCGACGAATTGGCAGTCAAGGCCGAAGCGCTCGGCCACATGCGCCGCGAGTGCCTGCACGCCGTAACGTTCGCTGGCGTGATGGCCGGCGGCGAGGTAGGCCACACCGGATTCCCTGGCCAGATGCACCGTCTGTTCGGAGATTTCGCCGCTCAGATAAAGATCGGCGCCCAAGGCGATTGCCTGTTCGAACAAACCTTGCGCGCCGCCGGAGCACCACGCCACGCGCTCGATGCGGCGATGTTCCGGGCCGATCAGCAAGGGTTGGCGCCCGAGCCCCCGCGCCACTTGGCCGGCAATCGTCGCGGCGCTGGCGGCCTGCGCGGGGCGCCCGAGCCAACCGACATCCTGTTCGCCAAAGCGTCGATCGACCAGCCAGCCAAACCGTTGAGCAAGTTGTGCATTGTTGCCGAACTCGGGGTGTCCATCCAGCGGCAGATGATAGGCGATGAGGTTGATGTCGTGTTTGAGCAGCGTTTGCAGACGCTTTTTTCGGATGCCGGTGACTCGGCCGTCCTCGCCGCGCCAGAACCAACCGTGATGGACGAGAACGGCATCGGCGCTCCGTTCCGCCGCCGCTTCCAGCAGGGCTTGGCTGGCGGTGACGCCTGCCACCAGGCGCCGGATTTCTGGCCGTCCTTCCACTTGCAGGCCGTTTGGGCAATAATCCCTGTAGTGCCCGGCCTCCAGCAGCGTGTCCAGGTAGTGTATCAATTCTTCACGTTTCATTTACTGGCTCCAAAATAGTGCTCCATGCGTAGGCTCTGGCTGATTTTTGCACAAACGGTAACCGTTGCTCTCGCCATTTTCTTCGTCGTGATGACGCTCAAGCCGGAATGGCTTGGCAAAGGGCCGGCCACTGCCACGGTCGTCACCGTCGAGGAGGCCGAGCCTGCCAATTTACCGTCGTCGCCCGGCAAATTGGCCTCTTTTCGCGATGCCGCGCGAAACGCCTTGCCATCGGTGGTGCATATCTTCACATCGCAAAAGATGAAGGCGCGGCGGCACCCGATGCTGGACGATCCGATCCTGCGCCATTTCTTTGGCGATGGCGTCGAGGGCGACGCTCCGGCCACGTCTGGGTTGGGTTCCGGTGTGATTGTCAGCACGAAGGGCTATGTTCTCACCAATTTTCACGTTGTCGAAGCCGCCGATCAGATTGAAATCGCGCTGAGCGACGGCCGGAACCTGAGTGCTCGCCTGGTTGGCAGCGATCCCGAGTCCGATCTGGCGGTGTTGCAGATTACTCAGCCCAATGGCAAGGAATTGAACTTGCCGGCCATCACGCTGGGGAAAATGGAGCATGTCGCCGTGGGCGATATCGCGCTGGCGATAGGTAATCCTTTCGGTGTCGGTCAGACGGTGACCATGGGAATTATTTCGGCGCTGGGCCGTTCCCACCTTGGAATCAATACCTTTGAAAATTTCATTCAAACCGATGCAGCGATCAACCCCGGAAATTCGGGCGGTGCGTTGGTGGATAGTCAGGGCAATCTAATCGGTATCAATTCGGCGATATATTCACGATCCGGCGGCTCCTTGGGTATCGGTTTCGCCATCCCGATCTCGATCGCCAAGAACGTGATGGAGCAGATCATCCAGAATGGCTCGGTGACGCGTGGCTGGATCGGCGTGGAGGCACAGGAAATCACGTCCGATTTGGCCGAATCCTTCGGCCTGCCGGATGCAAGCGGGGCGTTGATTGCTGGCGTGCAGCGCGGAAGCCCGGCGGATACCGCCGGAATCAAGCCCGGCGACATACTTCTTGCCGTCAATAATCGCGAGGTGAAGGATCCACAGACGATGCTCGATTTGATCGCCGGTCAAAAACCGGGCGATACGGTTGATTTCAAGTTAAGGCGACAGAACAATATACTCAATACTGCGGTGAAAATCGGTAAACGAGCACCACAAGCGCGTCCTCGCGAATAACGCCCGACGGAGTCGAAACATGTGCCAGTTGCTCGGGATGAACTGCAACGTACCGACCGACATCTGTTTTTCGTTCGCCGGATTTCAGGCGCGCGGCGGCGCAACGGATGTGCACGGGGACGGTTGGGGAATTGCTTTTTTCGAAGGCCGGGGCACGCGGGTGTTTCTGGACCCAAAGCCGTCGAGCGTTTCGCCGGTGGCGGAACTGGTGCGCGGCTACCCGATTCATTCCAAAAATGTCATCGCGCATATTCGCAAGGCCACGCAAGGCGTGATCGCGCTTGAAAACACGCATCCGTTCATGCGCGAACTGTGGGGACGCTACTGGATTTTCGCGCACAACGGCAATCTGCCCGATTTCTCGCCGCTGCTCGACGGTAGTTTCACGCCTGTGGGCGAGACCGACAGTGAGCGCGTCTTTTGCTGGTTGTTGCAGAATATTCGCCAGCGTTTTGACGGGCGGGTACCGAATCGATCGATGCTTTTTGACGTTTTGCACGAATTAACACTGGATCTGAGCGCGCGCGGCTCCTGCAACTATCTGTTGTCGAATGGCGACTGCCTATTCGCGCATTGCTCAACCCAATTGAGCTACATCGTGCGTCAGGCGCCATTCGCGGTGGCGCATTTGTGCGACCAGGATTTGACGATCGATTTCAGCGATGTCACCACGCCGGATGATCGCGTCGCGGTGATTGCCACCGTTCCGCTGACCGACAACGAGGAGTGGTTACCGATGCCGGTTGGCAGTCTGTGGTTGTTCGCGGAGGGCGCACCGGTCGCGCACCGCCACACCGGCAGGCAAGCGGAGAATATTCCGGGCTGACAAGGCGCGCGGGCGGCGCGGCGGGCGTGTTTAGGGTTTTGGCGCCTGATCGTCGGATGCGGTTCTGGATCGGCCGAGATCGGCGATGGCTTTGTCGGCCTCCTCGGACGACAGCGGCGACCAGTCGGACGCGGCTTCGGCGGCCGGTATTTCACGCGTGCGCCGCCGAACGAAACGGGCCATGAATAAACCCAATTCGAAAAGCAGGCACAGCGGGATGGCCATCATCAGTTGCGACACCACGTCGGGCGGTGTGAAGATGGCACCGACGACAAAGGCGCCGACGATGACGTAAGGGCGCCACTCCTTGAGCTTGTCAATTTCGACAATGCCTACCTGAACCAACACGATCACTAGGACCGGCACCTCGAACGTCACGCCGAAGGCTATAAAAGTCGTCATCACGAAAGACAGGTATTTCTCGATATCGGTCATCCAGGCCACGCCGGTAGGCGCGACATGCGCCATGAAACCGAAAATCGTTGGGAAAACAAGAAAATAGGCAAAAGCCATTCCAATGAAGAAAAGCAGCACGCTGGCGGCGACCATTGGTAGTGCCAGGCGTTTTTCGTGTGCATAAAGGCCGGGCGCGACGAAAGCCCATACCTGGAACAGGACATAAGGCAAAGCGATCAGAAACGCAACCATCAACGCCACTTTCATCGGCACCAGAAACACCCCGACCACGTCGGTGGCGATCATCTGCCCGCCTTGTGGCAAGGTGGCCAGCAGGGGTTGCGCCAGTAGCGCATACAGTTCTTTCGCCCATGGAAACAGGCAAATGAAAACAATACCGACCGAAAGCAGGCAGCGTATCAGGCGCGTGCGCAGTTCGACGAGATGAGACAGAAAGGACTCTTCTGGGGGTGTCATCAACGCATCAAGCCTGTCGGTTGGGGGATTCGGCAGTTCCTGTCGAAACGGCTGATGGCGATGGCGGGCTTTCGGGCCCGCGCGGTGTATCCGGAATGGCTTTAACCGTCTGTAGGGTCTGTTCTATTGCGTGTTGCGCGGATTGCACCTCGTTGGTCAGCGTCAGTTGAACGTTGCGGGCGGATTCTTCAATCTCCGCCTGGAGTTTTCGCAGCTCATCAAGCTGGATTTCACGGTTGATGTCCGATTTGACATCGCTGACGTAGCGTTGCAGACGGCCCAACAAATGCCCGGTCGTCCGCGCGACTTTAGGCAGTCGCTCGGGACCGATCACCACCAAGGCAACGACGGCGATTACGAGCATCTCCGAAAATCCGATATCAAACATTGGCGACCGCAGGGCAAAGAAATGGTGGAAAGGGCGAGTTCACCTGGCCGGAAAGGCGGCGCAATAAGATCGAGCGCTTTTCATTGCCGAAATCGTCAGGACTAGCTTCGGGTTTTCTCCCGTATTTCCCCTTCGATGGTCTGACCGGTGCCGACTTGCGGTGTTGGTGTCTGCGGAGGGGGGGGGTCGGCCACCTTTTCTTCGGCAGTGGCATCGCGCATGCCTTCCTTGAATCCTTTGACCGCCCCTCCCAAATCGGAGCCAAGGTTACGCAACTTTTTGGTGCCAAAAACAAGCAGAATGATGATCAAAACGATCAACCAATGCCAGATGCTGAAAGAGCCCATTGCAGGTCTCCATAAAATGAGAGTCGACGGGTCGCGACCAGACGGGTGCCCACACCGTTTCTCAGGACGGTGCTACGCGGTTGGCGCAATCCGTTTGAGCATCGGGCCGACAGGTTCCGGTCCACCCACGATGTGCGCATGTAAATGCGGCACCTCCTGATGCCCGATACGCCCGGTGTTGATGATGACCCTGAAGCCATCGGGGCTTCCCTGTTCGCTGGCCAGTCGGCTGGCGGCGGCGAGCAAGTGGCCGAGAACCGGTGCGTCGGCATCGGTGACCGTTGCCAACGATGCGATGTGGCGCTTGGGAATGATCAGGAAATGCACCGGACGCGCCGGATTGATGTCGTGGAACGCCAAAATCTCGTCGTCTTCGAAAACTTTGCGCGCCGGAATCTCGCCGCGCACAATCTTGCAAAAAAGGCAGTTTCCCATGGGCTATCCCTTGCGAGATTTCTTTTCGTCGACTCCGGAAATGCCTTCTCGACGACGCATTTCCTGCAACACATCCTCGATCGTCAAACCATAAAAAGCCAGCAGGACCATGGTGTGGTAGAGCACGTCGGCCGACTCCCAGACGACATGCAGGCGGTTGCCCTCTTTTCCGGCCATGATCAGTTCGGCCGTTTCCTCGCCAATCTTCTTAAGGATCGAGTCTGGCCCCTTGGCCATCAACTGTGCCGTGTAGGACGTTTCCGGGTCTGCCTTGCGGCGCGCCAACAATGTTTCAGAAATTCGGTGCAGCATGTCCATGTTCATTTGCCGTAAATGTCCTTCGGGTCCTTGACTACCGGTTCGGCGGCAATCCAGGATTCTCCCCGCAGTTGGTGGAAAAAGCAGCTTTCGCGGCCCGTGTGACACGCAATGTCGCCGACCTGTTCAATTGATAGCAGCAACACATCACCGTCGCAGTCGGTGCGGATGGCGCGAACACGTTGCATATGCCCCGACTCTTCACCTTTGCGCCACAGCCGCTGCCGCGAACGTGACCAGTATACCGCGCTGCCGCTATTGACGGTTTCCCGAAGCGATTCCCTGTTCATGTACGCGAACATCAGTACCTTGCCGCTGGCGGCATCCTGCGCTATTGCGGGCATCATACCCTGCTCGTCCCACTTCAGGGCGTCCAGCCATGGCCGATCCGGGTCGAGGTCACTCACAAGCGGACCTCGATTCCCTGTTTGCGCATGTATTCCTTTGCTTCTCGCACAGTGAATTCACCGAAATGAAAAATGCTCGCGGCCAGAACCGCATCGGCGTGCCCTGTGGAAACGCCATCGGCGAGATGCTGGAGGTTGCCGACACCACCGCTGGCAATCACGGGAATGTCAACGGCACCGGAAATCGCACGCGTCAGCGAGAGATCGAAGCCGTTGCGCGTCCCGTCACGGTCCATGCTGGTGAGCAGTATTTCCCCCGCGCCGAGGGCTTGTACACGGCGTGCCCACGCCACGGCGTCGATCCCGGTATTTTTCCGCCCCCCGTGGGTGAACACCTGCCAGGCATCCGGCGCCTGTTGCTTGGCGTCGATCGCCACAACGATGCACTGGTTGCCGACCTTGGCGGAGGCTTCCGCGACCAAGTCGGGATTTTCTACGGCGGCGGTATTCATGCTCACCTTGTCGGCTCCGGCATTGAGCAAGCGACGAACGTCGGCCACCGAGCGGACGCCGCCGCCGACGGTCAGCGGGATGAATACTTGTGCGGCACAGGCTTCGACAATGTGCAGAATGATGTCGCGCTGATCGGACGACGCCGTGATGTCCAGGAAAGTCACTTCGTCGGCTCCCTGTTCGTCGTAACGACGCGCAATTTCCACCGGATCGCCGGCGTCGCGCAGATCAACGAAATTGGTGCCTTTGACCACGCGTCCGGCAGTGACATCCAGACAGGGAATGATTCGTTTGGCTAGGCCCAAGGGTCGCTACCGTCGAAGACCGCCAAGACAGTCTTCGTGCTCAAGGTTGTTCTGCCCGGTCGGCTTCCGCCTGAGCGGAGGCGAAGTCGAGTGAGCCGTCGTAGATCGCGCGACCGGCTATGGCGGCGCTGATGCCTTCTTGTTCGACGGCGCAAAGTTGCCGAATATCTTCTATACATGACAGGCCACCACTGGCGATGACGGGAATAAGCAACGCTTGTGCCAACTTCACCGTGGCCTGGACATTAAACCCGGTCAGCATGCCGTCGCGCCCAATATCGGTGTAAACAATCGCTTCCACACCGTAATCCTCGTATTTTTTCGCCAGATCGATGACATCGTGTCCGGTCATTTTCGACCAGCCGTCGACCGCCACCTTGCCGTCCTTGGCATCGAGGCCGACGATAATGTGACCGGGAAACGCGCCACAGGCGTCGTGAAGAAAACCCGGATTCTTGACGGCGGCGGTACCGATGATCACATAACTGACGCCATCGTCCAGACATCGTTCGATGGTATCGAGATCGCGGATGCCGCCACCAAGCTGTATCGGGATGTCGTCGCCAACAGCCTGCACGATTTCCTTGATCGCCCGCTCGTTTTTCGGCTTGCCGGCAAAGGCTCCGTCAAGGTCGACCACGTGCAGGCGGCGAGCTCCCTGCTCCAACCAGTGCCGTGCCTGCTCGCCTGGGGAGTTGGAAAAGACCGTTACCTGGTCCATGAGCCCTTGTTTAAGACGGACACACTGTCCTTCTTTCAGGTCAATCGCTGGAATAATCAACATGTTGAAAGCAGAAGAGAGGTGAGTTACGAGAATGTCGACAGCTCGTCAGGGTTGCCAGCCGACGAAATTCGCCAGCATGGCGAGACCCGCCGCAGCGCTTTTCTCAGGGTGGCACTGTATGGCGAAGATATTATCCCGCGCCACCGCACTGGTAAAGGGTAAACCATAATCGGTTGTTCCAACAACGCAAGTTTTGTCCGCAGGATCGACATGGTAGCTGTGAACAAAATAAAAACGCGACCCGTCGGTGATTCCATTCCATAGCGGATGCTTCAAGACTTGCCGCACCTCATTCCAGCCCATGTGCGGAACCTTGAGCTTGTTGCCGGCGTCGTCGTTCATCTTGTCGGCGGGAAAGCGGCGAACGTCGCCCTTGAACACGCCGAGTCCTGGCACGTTGCCTTCTTCGCTGTGTTCGAACAGCATTTGTTGGCCAATGCAAATGCCAAGAAAAGGTTTAGTGCGAGCCGCGTTCAAAACGGCTGAACGCAGGCCGCGCGCTTCGATTTCTCGCATGCAATCCGGCATTGCGCCCTGGCCCGGAAAAACGACGCGTTCAGCGGATTCCACTACCGCCGGGTCGGCAGATACCAGCACGGTGCGGCTTCCAGCAACACGCACCAACGCTTGCCAGACAGAGCGAAGATTACCCATGCCGTAGTCGATGACAACGATCGCTCCTTTGCCGGAGATTGGCGTTGTCATCAGAGAGAACCTTTGGTTGACGGAATGCAGTTTTCCGTTCGCGCATCAAGCTCGACAGCCATGCGCAAGGCACGTCCGAAAGCCTTGAAGACGGTCTCGGCCTGATGGTGCGCGTTATCGCCGCGCAGATTGTCGATATGCAGGGTGATCTGCCCATGATTGACCAAACCCTGGAAAAATTCGCGAATCAAATCGACGTCGAAAACGCCGATCGTCGCGCGCGTGAATTTAACGTGAAATTCCAGTCCCGGCCGGCCGGAGAGGTCGACCACCACTCGTGAAAGCGCTTCGTCCAAGGGAACATAGGCGTGTCCGTACCGCCGTATGCCTTTCTTGTCGCCAAGGGCTTTGGCCAAGGTCTGCCCAAGGGTGATGCCGATATCTTCGACGGTGTGATGGGCATCAATGTGCAGGTCGCCATTGGCTTCGATGTCGAGGTCGATCAAGCCATGCCGTGAGATTTGCTCAAGCATGTGGTCGAGAAACGGCACTCCGGTCGCGAAACGTCCTTGACCGCTGCCGTCGAGGTTGGCGCGAACCGTAATTTGGGTTTCAAGCGTGGTTCTGGAAATTTCAGCGTGGCGCATGGCGAAATAGTTGCCGGAGACGAAGAGAGAATGTTGGCGCGACAGTTCTTACGGGACGAGCAGATTCAGGCGCCGCTACGCGACATAAACGACGCGGCTACTGCCTCGAAAGCGCATGATACCATCTCGTGCTGCGTGTACCTTCCATTCAACCGAGTCGCCTTCGATGAGTCTCTACTGGAGTTCCTTGGTCCGTCGCTTGACCCCCTATGTTCCTGGCGAGCAACCAAAGTTGACCAATTTGGTCAAGTTGAATACGAATGAAAATCCGTATCCGCCGTCGCCGCGGGTGGTTGAGGCGATCGCGAACGAAATCGCGCAAGATGGTCAGATGTTGCGCCTGTACCCGGATCCGAACGCCGATTCGTTGAAGGATGCCGTCGCGGTGCGCCATGCGGCCGCTGGTATTGCAAGACCGCAAGTGTTTGTCGGCAACGGCTCCGACGAAGTTTTGGCACATGTTTTCGCCGCCTTGCTCAAGCACGAGTTGCCGATTCTATTTCCTGATATTACTTACAGTTTTTATCCCGTCTATTGCGGTCTTTACGGAATCGATTTCATTGCCGTGCCGGTGGACGAGAGCTTTGCGATTTGTGTAGACGATTATGATCGGCCGAATGGCGGCATCATTATCGCCAACCCGAATGCACCCACAGGCCGTGCCTTATCGCTGGAAGCCATTGAGCGCATGCTTGCCGCCAATGACCGGTCGGTCGTGGTTGTCGACGAGGCTTATGTCGATTTCGGTGCCGAGTCAGCGGTTGCATTGGTCAATCGCTACCCCAATCTGCTCGTGGTGCACACTTTGTCGAAGTCGCGATCCTTGGCCGGTTTGCGTGTGGGTTACGCCGTGGGGCATGTCCAGCTGATCGAGGCCCTTGAGCGCGTTAAAAACAGTTTCAACTCGTATCCGCTGGATCGGCTGGCGATAGTCGGTGGCTCTGCCGCACTGGCCGACGACGAGCACTTCCACACAGTCCGGCAAGCGATCATGGCGAGTCGGGAGCAGTTGCGTAGCGCGTTGCTGGGCTTGGGTTTCGAGGTGGCGCCTTCAGCGGCCAATTTTATCTTTGTCAGGCACCCCCGGCACGATGCGGCCCAGATTGCCAGCGCTCTGCGTCAGCGCGGGATCATTGTCCGCCACTTCATGTTGCCGCGTATTGATCAGCATTTGCGGATCACGATCGGTACCGACGAGCAATGCCTAGCATTGGTTGCCGCTTTACGCCAAATTATTGAGTTGAATGTGGGGCGGCTGTAGTCAAATTGACAAACGCCGGTTTGATGATCGATAAAGAACTGCGACAAAGTGTGTCGCATCAAAAGCGCTAAAGAAAAAGGCCAACTTCGAGAAGTTGGCCTTTTTCCTTGGACTAATGGTCGGGGCGCCGGGATTCGAACTCGGGACCCCTTGCACCCCATGCAAGTGCGCTACCAGGCTGCGCCACGCCCCGACAACCCGGCGAGTATAGCCGAAAAGCGATGCAATCTCAAACACGCAACATTTCGACGATTCCCAGCAACTCGGTTCGCAACATTTCCGGCGTCATCGCGGCTTCGGGAGCTACGTTGTCGGCTTCAATGTCCTCAAGACGGTTGCGAGCACCGCTGATCGTGAAGCCCTGGCTGTATAGCAGCTCTCGGATGCGACGAACCAGCAATACCTCATGATGTTGATAGTAACGGCGATTGCCACGTCTTTTGACGGGTTTGAGCTGGGAAAACTCTTGTTCCCAATAGCGCAGGACATGTGGTTTGACGCCGCATAGCTCGCTCACCTCGCCAATCGTGAAATAGCGCTTGGCGGGGATTGCCGGTAATGGCCCGTTGCCGATCTCTTTAGGATTGGCTTCCATCGTAAGCATGCTCCACCTCGGCCTTCAGTTTTTGGCTGGCATGAAAAGTAACGACTCGTCGCGCCGTGATCGGGATTTCTTCACCGGTCTTGGGATTGCGCCCCGGCCGTTGTGGTTTGTCCCGCAACTGAAAATTGCCGAAGCCAGAGAGTTTCACGCCGTCGCCTCGTTCGAGCGCGTTGCGAATTTCCTCAAAAAAAGCCTCGACCATGTCCTTGGCTTCACGTTTATTAAGGCCGACTTTTTCGAACAGTAAATCCGCCAGTTCTGCTTTGGTAAGCGTCATTCCTTTCCCTCTCAGACGCGAAGCTGCGCCGCGAATGTCTCTTGCAGGTACGTCACCAGCGTTTGCATGGCGCTATTGACGTCGGCTTCGAGCAACGTTTTTTGAGTATCTTGCATCACTATACGGAAGGCAAGGCTTTTCTTGCCCGCTTCGACGCCGCGTCCGGCATAAACGTCGAAGAGGCTAATTTCACGGACAATTGCTGGTTTGTTGCTGGTTAGGCCGGAGACAAGTGTCTGCAATTCCAGTTCTTGGCTGACCATGATCGCCAGGTCTCGGGTAACGGATGGCTGTCGCGATATTTCTCTGTATTGCGGCACGAAAGCGTTTAATACCGCGGAAAGATCAAGCTCAAAAAGCACCGCTGGTAACGGCAGTTCGTATTTTTGCAACCATTTTGGATGCAATTCGCCAATAAAACCAATGACCTGGCTGTTTATCGACACCGTTGCGCTGCGGCCGGGGTGTAAGGCCGGGTGAGCGGCCTTTTCGAAGGTGGCCGATAACGGGGCTAACAGACGTTCAAGGTCGCTCTTGACATCAAAAAAATCGACATTACGCGTCTGGATGGCCCACTGTTCGGGAAGGGCCGAACCGTAAGCCAAGGCTGCCAGTTTCCACGGTTGGTGAAAACCCTCCACCGGCGAACCTTTCGGATCGCGACGAAAACAGCGACCCGTCTCAAAAACGCGCAAGCGTGTCTGACGACGCTTTAAATTTGTCGCCACGTTGGCGACGAGTCCGCCGATCAGGGTGGATCGCATGACGCTTAACTGGCTGGCGATCGGATTGACCAGACGGATTGGTTGGCGGTTGCCAGCGAAATCGCTTTCCCAGTTGTCTTCGACGAACGCAAAGTTGATGACTTCCTGATAGCCACTGTCGGCGAGAATTTGCCGCACTCGTTGCAAGGGCCGTGCCGTTTCCGTTTGCGGCAGCATGGCCAGTGTCGCTTGCGGTACCGAGGAGGGAATGTTTTGATAACCATGCAGGCGCGCAATTTCCTCAATCAAATCCTCTTCGATCTCGAGGTCGAATCGATAAGTTGGTGGGCTGATAAGAAAATCGCCGCCATCGCGGCTGAATGGCAGACCGAGACGAGAAAAAAAATCGCCAATTCGCTCGTTGGTGAGAGGTATGCCGAGAATTTTGGCCGCGCGCGCCGGGCGCAGGCGAACGGTCGGTCGTGCCGGGAGTGTCGCCAACGCCTCGCAAAGCGGACCGGCCTGCCCACCACAAATATGAAGGACGAGGCCCGTCGCGCGCTCAAGGGCGCGTCGAGTGCCGCCAAAATCGACACCGCGCTCGAAACGGTGCGACGCATCCGATCCGAAGCCGTAGCGACGCGCGCGACCGGCGATTGCCGTTGGCGTGAAAAAAGCGGATTCGAGAAATACCTCGGAGGTGTCCAGAGTAATGCCGCTTTCCTCGCCTCCCATTATGCCGGCCATCGCCACCGGGCCGTGATCGTCGGCGATCAGCAGCACATCGCCTTGCATTTCAAACGTTTGCTCGTTGAGCAGCATGATTTTTTCGGCTGGACGCGCCATGCGGGCATGGATCGCACCGTTTAGTCGCGTGTTGTCGAAGGCGTGCAGCGGCTGACCAAGTTCGAGCATGACATAGTTGGTGATGTCGACCAGGGCGGAGATCGGCCGCAGGCCACTACGCTCCAGACGACGGCGCATCCAGACAGGTGTTTCGGCGCGCGCGTTCACGCCGGCAATGACCCGGCCACAATATCGCGGGCACGCTTGTGGCGCATCGAGAACAATCGCTCGTTGTGCTTGAATGGTCGGCTCGATAGTTTTAACGTCGATATAGCGGGCCGGCGTATCGGTCAAGGCGGAGACTTCGCGGGCGACACCCTCAAGTGATAGGCAGTCGGCCCGGTTCGGGGTTAGTTTGAGCGTCAGCAATCGATCGTCAAGGTCAAGATGACGACGGATGTCCTCGCCTACCGGCGCATCCGCGGCGAGAACGAGGAGGCCGTCGGCATCGGCCGCTAGCCCCAGTTCTTTAGCGGAACACAGCATGCCGGACGAAGTGACGCCGCGAACCTTGGCCACTTTGATGGTGAATCCCCCCGGCAGTACGGCACCGGGTAGTGCGCAGGGGACTTTGACGCCAATGGCGGCGTTGGGCGCACCGCAAACGATTTGCGCCAACTCGCCAGAACCGGTGTCGACGCGGCAAACGTTGAGGCGGTCCGCGTCGGGGTGCTTTTCAAGTTCTACGATCCGTGCGACAACGACCTGTCCAAATGATGGGGCAACGGTCTCCTCGGTCTCCACTTCGAGGCCAGCCATGGTCAATAAATGGGTGAACTCGGCACCCGCGCATACGGGATCGACGAAGCTGCGAAGCCAGGATTCAGAGAATTTCATGACTGCTCAATGTTTTGGAGTGGGCTTTCATACGAATTGACGTAGAAAGCGCAGATCGCCGTCAAAAAACAGGCGTAAATCGTTGACGCCGTAGCGCAGCATCGTCAAACGATCCGGACCCATACCGAAAGCGAAGCCGATGTATTTCTCGGGGTCGATGTTGACGTGCCGCAGAACGTTTGGATGAACCATGCCGCAACCGGCAATTTCCAGCCAGCGACCTTTCAGTGCCCCTTGCATGAATGCCATGTCTATCTCGGCCGATGGCTCCGTGAATGGGAAAAAGGAGGGACGGAAGCGGACCTGCAGGTCGTCGCTTTCGAAAAAGCGGCGGAGAAAATCGCCAATCACGCCTTTCAGGTCGGCGAAACTGACCGCCTCGCCGATCCACAATCCTTCAACCTGGTGAAACATCGGTGAATGCGTGGCGTCGGAGTCGACACGATAGACACGCCCCGGGGCAATCACGCGAATTTCCGGCATTGTCGCCAAGGAGGCATATTTCGCGACGTGCGCCTGCATGTAACGCACCTGGATCGGGCTGGTATGTGTGCGTAGCAATACGTTTTTGGCGACTCCGCCGGTTTCGTCTTGCAAATAGAAGGTGTCATGCATGGAACGCGCCGGGTGGTCGGCTGGCGTGTTCAGTGCCGTAAAATTCTGGAAATCGGCTTCAATCTCGGGGCCGTCCGCGACGTCGAAACCGATTGAGCGAAAAAGACCCTCGATGCGTTCCAGCGTGCGTGTTACCGGATGAAGTCCGCCACGCGGTTGACCGCGTCCGGGAAGCGTGACGTCCAAGGCTTCTTCGGCCAACCTTGCTTCCAGCGCCATTTGCCGGATCGCTTCGCGACGCGCGTTTAGCTCGGCCTCGACGGCTTCCTTGGCGCGATTAATCGCCGCCCCTGCTGTCTTGCGTTCTTCTGGCGGAAGTTTGGTCAAACCTTTGAGCAGGTCTGTGATCTGGCCGTTCTTACCAAGAAACGCCGCCTTGACTTGTTCCAGTGCATCAGGGTTGTCTGTAGCGGCGAAAGCGGCCGATGCCGCCTGAACGATCTGTTCGAAATTATGCATGGTTCACCGAAAAAAAGGAGGCGCTCGCCTCCTTTCTTGATACGCGCCGAGATCAGGCTTCCAGTTTGGCCTTGGCTTGCCCTGCTAGAGCTGCGAAGGCGGGTTTGTCGAAAACGGCCAGATCGGCCAGCACCTTACGGTCTATTTCGATCTGCGCTTTCTTCAAACCGTTCATGAACGTGCTGTATTTCATGCCGAGTTCACGGGCAGCCGCATTGATTCGGGCGATCCAGAGACTACGGAACTGTCGTTTTCTTTGACGCCTGTCGCGATAGGCATATTGCCCGGCTTTCATTACGGCCTGTTTGGCAACGCGGTAAACGTTGTTGCGGCGACCGCGGTAGCCCTTGGCCAGGGCGAGAATTTTTTTGTGGCGCGCGTGTGCGGTTACTCCACGTTTTACTCGGGGCATCTTCTATCTCCTCAGGCGTAGGGCAACATCGAACGAACCATGGCCTTGTCGGCGTCATGCACAGCGGTCATGCCGCGCAATTGACGCTTGGTTTTGGTGTCCTTCTTGGTCAGGATGTGTCGCTTGAACGCGTGCGAGCGCTTGATGCGGCCGCTGGGGCTGATCTTGAAGCGTTTTTTCGCTCCAGTCTTGGTCTTCATTTTGGGCATTGAATGCTCCTGTTTTAGCATGTTGCCAGGTGTCTCCCGACGGGAGTTCTTCAAACCCGACATCACTTGTCTTTTCCACTTACAACAAACAACCGGGGAAATGTAATTTCCGACTACTTTTTCTTGCTTGGCGTTAGCACCATCACCATTTGCCGGCCTTCCATTTTCGGCATCTGCTCGACAACGGCCAACTCCTGTAAGTCACTCCTTATCCGCTCGATCTGGCGCATACCGATGTCTTGATGGGCCATTTCCCGACCGCGAAATCGCAAAGTCACTTTAACTTTGTCGTCTTCTTCGAGAAAGCGCGTCATATTACGCAACTTAATCTGATAGTCGTTTTCATCGGTACCGGGACGTAGCTTGACTTCCTTGACCTGCACTTGTTTTTGTTTGAGTTTTTGTTCGTGCTGTCTTTTTTGTTCCTGGTACTTGAATTTCCCAAAGTCGACGATTCGACAGACCGGGGGCTGCGCCATTGGGGCGATTTCAACTAAATCGACTCCCGCTTCCTCTGCCAGCGCCAACGCGGCCCTGACGTTCATGACACCCAACTGTTCGCCGTCCAAACCGACCAAACGGACTTCCGGTGCGTTTATCTCTTCGTTAACGCGTTGCGCCTTTTGCAGTGCGATGGCTCCGCTCCTTGTTCCAACAGATAATCAAGCCGTGCCGCCTCGCGCCTCGATTTCATCAAGCAGTCGTTTGGTTAATGCCGTGACCGACATCTGCCCCAAATCTCCCCCGCCACGCGTGCGCACGGTCACCAAGTTTGCCGCCATTTCCTTGTCGCCAACGACGATTTGGTAAGGCAGCTTGTTCAGGCTATGTTCCCGTATTTTATAGGTAATTTTTTCATTGCGCAAATCGGAGTCGATTCGCAGGCCCGCTGCGCGCAATGTGCTTGCGACGTGCTTGGCGTAGGCGGCTTGCTTTTCCGAGATGTTGATCACCACAGCCTGTATCGGCGACAGCCACAATGGCATGGCACCGGCATGGTTTTCAATCAATATGCCAATAAAGCGTTCCAGCGAGCCCAGAATCGCCCGGTGCAACATCACAGGAACATGACGCTCGTTGTCTTCGCCGGCGTAGTGTGCGTCGAGACGTTCCGGTAGTGCAAAATCGAGTTGTAGCGTGCCGCACTGCCAGACCCGCCCAAGGCAATCCTTCAGCGAAAATTCGATTTTAGGGCCGTAGAAGGCACCCTCACCAGGTTGCAAATCATAGCTCAAATCTTTTGTCGCCAATGCTTCGGCCAGGGCAGCTTCCGCACGGTCCCATGCCGCATCGGAGCCGATTCGTTTCGCGGGACGCGTCGACAACTTGACGATGATGTCTTTGAACCCGAAATCGGCGTAAACCTGTTGCAATAGATCGATGAAAGCGGCCGTTTCCGGCAGCACCTGCTCCTCGGTGCAGAAGATGTGCGCGTCGTCCTGTACGAAAGCGCGGACCCGCATGATGCCGTGCAAAGCACCGGACGGCTCGTTGCGATGGCAGGAGCCGAACTCCGCCAAGCGCATTGGTAAATCACGATAGCTACGTAAGCCCTGGTTGAAAATCTGAATATGACCGGGGCAGTTCATCGGCTTGATTGCGTAGTCACGGTTTTCCGAGGCGGTAGTGAACATGCTCTCGGCGTAGTTTTGCCAGTGTCCGGAACGCTCCCACAATGTCCGATCCATGATGCTTGGCGTTTTCACTTCGCTGTAGCCGTGCCGACTCAGGACGCGGCGCATATATTGTTCGATCTCTTGCCAAATCGTCCAGCCTTTTGCATGCCAGAACACCATGCCCGGGGCTTCGTCTTGCAGATGAAAAAGGTCCAGCTGTCGCCCCAATTTGCGGTGGTCGCGTTTCTCCGCTTCTTCCAGCATGTGCAGATACGCGTCTTGGTCTTCCCTGCGAGACCACGCGGTGCCGTAGATCCGCTGCAACTGTTCATTACGGTGGTCGCCACGCCAGTAGGCGCCTGCCAGTTTCATCAGTTTGAAAACTTTAATTTTCCCGGTCGAAGGAACGTGCGGGCCGCGACAGAGGTCGACAAAGTTGCCTTCTCGATACAGAGATACCTCTTCTCCAGGTGGGATTGCATTGATCAACTCGGCTTTGTAGTGCTCACCAACGGAGTTGAAATAGGCAATCGCTTCGTCGCGTTGCCATATTTCACGTACGACCGGGAAATCCTGCCGCGCAAGTTCCACCATGCGTTTTTCGATGGCGGCCAGATCTTCAAGCGAGAATGGGCGTTCGTAAGCGAAGTCGTAGTAAAAGCCGTTTTCGATCACCGGGCCGATCGTTACCTGCGCTGTCGGAAAAAGCTCTTTGACGGCGTAAGCCATTAGGTGTGCCGCAGAGTGGCGAATCACGTCCAGCCCTTCGCGATCCTTACCGGTGACGATGTCGAGCTTCACGTCGTTGTCGATACGGTAAGAGGTGTCGACCAGATGCCCGTCAACTTTACCCGCCAAGGCCACCCGCGCTAAACCCGGGCCGATATCGTTGGCGATATCGGCAACCGTGACTGGATCCGCGTAAACCTTCTGAGAACCATCGGGTAGCGTGATGACCGGCATGTTGCAATCCCAGCAAAAATGAAAAAGCCAGAGGCCTGCTCTGGCTCGGAAATGTCTTGAAACCGGCCGTGGAGCGAATCGGGCGCTGGCATTCAAGTCACCAATAACGATCACGCGAATTGTAACACACGAAAAACCTCGATTTTTCAGACTTGCGCCCTTTTCCCAAGACGTTGGTGCGGAAACTCGAAATCGAGCGCGTCGAATCAAGAGGCCATTTTTTGCGGACTCTCTTGGTTTGACGTGTTTTTTGCCGGATGCCGCTCGGCGAGAGGCGTTATCGTGTCGAGGTTTGCGCTAATTTTTGCTCGATTCTGGTTACCGGAACGGCGCCAGGAATGCGCTCGCCATCGGCAAAAAAGATGGTCGGCGTGCCGTTTATGGATAACTTCCGCCCTAGCTCGACGGACTTCCTGACGGCAGCGGTATCGCAGTCGCTTTTTCCATTCGGTGCTTTGCCGTCAATCATCCAGTCATTCCATGCCTTGGCTTTGTCCGGGGCGCACCAGATTTGATTGGATTTTTCTAGAGAGTCCGGAGAGAGGATGGGGTAGAGAAAGGTGTAAATCGTTACATTGTCGAGCTTGGCCATGTCTTTCGCCAATCGCTTGCAATATCCGCAGTTCGGATCTTCGAAGGTGGCGAATGCGCGTTTGCCGTCGCCACGGACCTGCTTCACCGCCAGGGCGAGCGGCAAATCGGAAAATTTGATCGCGGACAGTTTCTGAAGTCGTTCATTGGTAACGTTCTTCATGGTTTTGCCATCGACCAGACCACCGACTACGAGAACGGAGATTTTTTCGTCGGTGTATACGATTTGTCCGTCGATATAAACCTCGTAGAGTCCGAGATAACTGGTTTTGGTCACGCTACTTACAGAGCCTCCCAGTTTGGCTTCGATAGCCTTTTTCACGGCGGCTTCGTCGGCCATGGCGGACATGTTGAGTCCGGCGGCGAGCGCCAAAAATATCAGGCGTGATTTGATTAACATGGTGTGTCTCCGGTGTGGGAATCGTATGGCCGTCTAAAAGGCGCCGGTAGCGTAGCGTACGAGAAGATTTTTCAGTAAAGGCAGGCCGTTGGTCAGGCGCATTCCGCCATTTCGCAAGAGTTTTAGCCCTGGGGGGTGGTGTCGGAAAAGTTGGTGCAGGGCGTGCGTTGCCGTTTGTAGCAGCAAGATTTCCTCGCGCCGTTCGCGCTGGTAGCGACGCAACAGGCGTTCACCGCCGATGTCCTGCCACGCCGGCGTGGCGGCAAGCAGATCGGCCAGGGCTTTTGCGTCCTGATAGCCCAAATTGATGCCGTGACCGGATAGCGGGTGGATTCCATGCGCTGCGTCGCCGATCAACGCGAGTCGGGGGGCGATGGTTTGGGGCACCCGCATTAGACGCAGAGGAAAGCCGGTCGCGGGGGTTAATAAGTTGAAAGCGCCAAGTTCATGATTGCCGGCGGCGGCGACTCGATGACACAGATCATCCGGCGCCAGTGCCAGCAGCCTGCCGGCGTTTTCGAGCGGTGTCGACCAGACGATTGAAATTCGATCACCGGCGAGCGGCAACCAAGCCAACACACCATCGTCGCGGAACCATTGTCGTGCTACACCTCGGTGAGGGCGTTCGCAGGTGAAGTTGGCGACTATTCCCATTTCGCCGTATGGGGTGTTCAGCGCACGCAGATTCGCCGCGTTCCGCACCCACGAGTCCCTTCCGTCCGCGCCAACCACTAATCTGGATGTGAGTATTTGACCGTCGGCAAGCGTCAACGCCGCTGCTGTCGGGGTGAATGACAGGCTGCGTGGGGTGGCGGGAGACAATAATGTCATATTGCCTTGACGTTTGATGCTTTCCCAGAGTTCGCAGGCCATTAGCGACGACTCGACGATCCAACCGAGTTCGGATATCCCCGCTTCGTAAGCGGAAAAGACGATTTCGGCACCGCCATCCCCCATGACGTGCATGGCATGGATCGGTGTCAGCCTTTCGGCCGGCAGGTGCTTCCAGGCGCCGATCCGGCGCAGAAAATCGGAATTGGCCGGTGAGACGGCATAGATACGCGCATCCCAGCCGGTCGGACGTGTTGGGGGATGTTGCTCGATCAAGGCGATTTTGAGCTGCGATTCGCGTAGCGCGCTTGCCAGCGCAAGACCTGCCAGTCCACCGCCGACGATGAGAACGTCAAATTCGTTCATTTGCTTGCTTTATGCGTTCGGAGAATCGGGGTTCTTATTCCGTATCCATTACTGTATAAGGATGGCGAATGGTGTTAAAACTTCGCGGCAATGGTAACGACTATCGATCTTCCGCGACACGGCTATTTCCCCGCGACGGTTCGCGCCGAACGCGATTCGCCGATCGACGCCTTGGTTGCCGCGTGTGTGCCCCAGCATGAAGCGCTGGATTTGGTCGTGGCGGCTTGGTGGCAACCCGCCGCGCATTGCTTGTTGGCAACCATTGATGGAGGCCGTCCGGTGGTGGTCGTTCCGACTCCAGACGGGCGCTGGGCGGCCTGCAACGCGTTTCTTGACGAAATGTGCCGCACAGCCCAAGAAGCCGAATTGCGTTTGTCCAAAAAATTCGGACGCCGCAAGGGGTATGTTGTTTGCGTGTCCTCGGCGATGGACCAAGACAAATCCAATTAAAAGTGTTTGCAAGCCGGTATTCCACTATAAGCAATAACACATCGCGTTAGATGGTGATGCCGGTTACGCGCATTCGCCAACTGGTGGCCTCGAGCGGTGGTTCGTCGCATCCGTGACGATCCTCAAGGGGCTTTTTCGCCACTTTGAGAAAACTATCTTCAAAGTTCTTCGTCAAGCAGAGCCTGTTGTTGGCGGTTGATGAAATCGCTCATGCTGTCGATTCCACGGAGTTGCAAAATACTGTTGCGTACCGCCGCTTCGAGAAGAACGGCGATATTGCGACCCGCAGCCACGGGAATGACTACTTTTCTGACCGGGACACCGAGAATTTCCTGAGATTGAGCATCCAGCGGCAAGCGTGGGCCTTCGGAACTGCTGGTGGGTTTTTGCAGGTGAGCGATCAGTTTCAATTTCATCTTTCGGCGCGAAGCTGTCTCGCCGAAAATCGTGCGGATATTGAGCAGCCCAAGTCCGCGTACTTCAAGATAGTCGCGCAACATGCTGGGACAGCGCCCCTCGATCGTGGTCGGCGCAATGCACGCCAATTCAACCACATCGTCGGCAACCAGGCCGTGTCCCCGCGTGATCAACTCCAGCGCCAATTCGCTCTTGCCGACGCCGGAATCGCCGGTAATGAGCACGCCCAAGCCAAACACGTCCATCAACACGCCGTGTACCGACGTGGAACCGGCCAGGCGTCGTGAAAGATAGACGCGTAACAGATCGATCACCGCCGCGCACGGCTTGGGACTGATGAACAACGGCGTGCTGGTCGCTTCGCAGCCCTCCTGAATTTCCGGCAGAAGCTCAAGATTGTCGGCGACGATCAAGGCGGGTGGTTTGGCGACCATGAGTTCCTTGATCTGGTGGCGGAGACGTTCTTTGGTCACACGGAACGCCCATGCATGTTCGGCTCGCCCGATCACTTGCAATCGTTCCGGGTGGATCACATTGAGATGACCAACAAAATCGGCGCCGAAATTGCCTTGTCCGCGTAATTCAATTTGTCGATCCACGCCGACGGCAACCACCCATGAGAGTTTCAGCTTGTCTCGATGGTCTTCGTAGAGCTGTATCACGCTGAATTGACGCTGCGCGTTCATTATTTTCTCTAGTCGGCCAGCAATTGAAGAATACTGTGCGGGTCTTCAGCCTTGGACAGCGCTTCGCGGCATGCGCGCTCGGAAAAATGTTGCGCCAGCTCGGCAAGAATTTGCAAATGCTGCTCGGTGGCCACTTCGGGAACGAGCAAAACGAAAAGAAGTGTGACCGGCTTACCGTCGGGAGAGTCGAAAGGAACCGGTGAAGCGAGGCGCAGGAACGCGCCAGAGGCTTCCCTCAAGCCCTTGATCCGTCCGTGTGGAATGGCCACGCCTTGACCCAGGCCGGTCGAGCCAAGTTTTTCACGTGCGAACAAGCTATCGAAAACCGTGCTGCGAGCAATGCCCAGTTGGTTTTCGAAAAGCAGCCCGACATGTTCAAAAACGCGCTTCTTACTGCTGGCGTCCAGATCGAGAATGATGTTGTCGAGGGGAAGTAGTTGGGATATCTGGTTCATGCGACTAAACCCGAAAAAGCGGACGTGATCTTATGAAAGCAATAAAGCGCATGGAGCGGCCGGTTGGGTGTTTTCCCAACCGACCGCTCCATGCGCGGCCGGCACCGCTATCATTCGGCAACGATGTGGTCGACGATTTTGTTCCCGCGATGATGATCTTGCAACTTTTGTTTGTATTTTTGTACTTGCCGTTCAAGCTTGTCCACCAGACCGTCAACGGCCGCGTAGAGATCTTCATCGATCATTTCCACGTAAACGTCCTTACCCGCGAGATGAACGGTTACTTCGGCTTTCTGCTTCAGTTTGTCCACCGACAAAATCACATTGACGTCGATCACGTTGTCGAAATGACGCGTGACGCGTTCGAGTTTTCCGGAAACATAATCGCGCAACGCCGGGGTGATTTCGAGATGGTGTCCACTGACGTGCAGGTTCATGATGTGGCTCCTTTTTTATATGGACTTGCGTAAATTGACCGGCGGGATACTGAGCGCTTCACGGTATTTTGCAATTGTTCGCCGTGCCACGACAATGCCCTGCTGACCAAGAACTTCGGATATTTGACTATCCGATAGAGGCTTTTTCGGTTCTTCGGTACTGATCAGTTGTTTGATCAGTGCGCGAATGGCCGTCGCCGAGCATGCCCCGCCAGCTTCGGTGCTGACGTGGCTGCCAAAAAAATACTTCAGTTCGAAAATCCCACGTGGTGTCGCCATGTATTTTTGTGTGGTGACTCGCGAGATGGTGGATTCGTGCAGCCCCACGGCGTCGGCGATTTCGCGCAATATGAGCGGTCGCATGGCGACTTCACCGTGGTCCAAAAATTGGCGTTGTCGATCAATAATAGCCTGTGCGACGCGAAGAATAGTGTCAAATCGTTGCTGCACGTTCCGGATCAGCCAGCGCGCTTCCTGCAATTGCCCCGCCAGTCCGGAGCCGCTTTGCCGGGAGAGAATTCGGGCGTACAGATTGTTGACGCGTAGACGCGGAAAGGCGTCGGCGTTGACGTTCACCGTCCATTGACCACGAACTTTTCGTACGACCACGTCGGGTGTCACGTAACGCGTATCCGAGGCCGAATATTGTGCTCCAGGCCGTGGATTCAGACTGCAGATCAAGGCTTGAGCGGCGCGCAACGCCGTATCGTCGCTGCCAATCAGTTTTTTTAACTTTGGAAAATCGCGATTGGCCAGAAGTTCGAGATGATGACGGACAATCTCAAGTGCCAGTTCCCGCGTGCGGTCGGCGGGCAGGACCGCCAGTTGCAAGGTAAGGCATTCCTTCGCATTGCGGGCGCCAACTCCGGTTGGGTCCAGATATTGGAGACGGTTCAGGGCAATTTGCAACTCTTCAGGTGCGATTTCCAATTCCGCGGGTAGCAGTTCCGCGATTTCGGCCAACGATTGGGTCAGGTAACCGTCGTCGTCAAGCGCTTCAATCAGACAACTCACCAAGATGCGGTCGCGGTCAGGAATCGCCATCAGGCCGAGTTGCCACAACAAATGGTCGCGCAAGGAAACCGTGGCGGCTTGTACATCCTGAAAATCGCTATCGTCGTTTTCGTCGAAGGTGCCTGATGAGCTGGCGTAAGCGGGTTCCTCTCTCGCCCACCCGTCATCGTTTTCCAATGTCTGAGGCAGGGGCTCCTCTTCGTGGGCGGGCTCGGCGGACGCGCTTTCAGTGCCGCGTGTTGAGGCCGATGGCGACACCGGATAGTCGTCCACCCGTTCGAGCAGCGGATTCTCCTGCAGGTACTTCTCAAGCTCGTGTTCGAGTTCAAGCGTCGACAACTGCAGTAGACGAATCGACTGCTGTAGTTGAGGCGTTAACGCAAGATGTTGAGAAAGCCTGAGCTGGAGGGATGGTTTCATTTACGGAACCGGACAACCCGCTGTTTTGGCGAGATTAATTGCCCGTATGGTTCTCGAATGGCAAAGATGAGGTGTCGGATTCAGAGGCGGAAATTTTCGCCCAGATAAACTTTCCGGACGTTTTCATTATAGATGATTTCCTCTGGCCGGCCAGCCGCGAGAACGCTTCCTTCATTGATGATGTAAGCATGATCGCAAATGTCCAGCGTTTCACGGACATTGTGATCCGTGATCAAGACGCCGATACGGCGCTCCTTGAGAAAGCGGATGATCTGTTGGATATCCAACACGGCGATCGGATCGACGCCGGCAAAAGGCTCGTCAAGGAGAATGAAACGTGGCCCGGTCGCCAAGGCGCGGGCGATTTCCACGCGGCGTCGTTCTCCACCGGACAGGGATGTTGCCGGCGCCTTGCGTAAGTGGTTGATATGCAATTCTTCAAGCAGATTTTCAGTTCGCTCGTCGATTTCCTGGGCCGGGAGTTCTTGCAGTTCCAACACCGCCCTGATGTTTTCGTCGACCGTCATTTTGCGGAAAACCGAGGCTTCCTGCGGCAGATACGACACGCCCATGCGGGCGCGTCGATGAATCGGCAAGTGGGTCAGGCGTTTGCCGTCGAGTTCCACTTCGCCACCATCGCAAGGGACCAAGCCGACCACCATGTAAAAACAAGTGGTTTTGCCGGCCCCGTTTGGTCCCAGTAGGCCCACCACTTCACCGCTGGCCACCTCGAAGGAAACGTCGTGGACGACCGTGCGTGACTTGTAGCGTTTTTTTAGGTTTTGCGTCGAAAGCGTGCTTTTTGTATCTGGCATTTTACCGGTCGTCTTCAAAAGCGCCGCGCAGCAAGCGCCGAATGGTTGCACTCGAGAAACCGCGCCCCGCGAGAAAACGTGCTTGCCGTGCGATTTCCGTCGGGTCGGTCACGGGTTTGGCAGAAAAACCGTATTTTCGTTGCCAGACCTGTCGCGCGCGAGAGAATTCGTCTTCTCCTGACGCCAGTGCCTGGTTGATCACGTCATCGTCTACGCCCTTGGCACGCAATTCACAAGCCAGACGCGCATCGCCAAAGCGCGGCGCTCGGGCATGCAGGCGCGCGGTTGCGTAGCGTTCGTCGGATAGCAGCCCTTGTCCGATCAGGTCGTCGAGCAAGGTGTCGAGTTCCTGCCTTGACCCGGCGTCGCCCGCGAGCTTGCCACGGAGTTCGACGCGCGTGTGATCACGGCGCGCGAGTATGCGCAGAGCACGCTCACGCAATGTTTGGGACATTATCGGGCACTAAGCGCCGGGAACTGCCGTTGCCAAGGGAATCTTCACCGCCGAACGGATCCTGGCTTCGATTTCCTGGGCGATTTCCGGCTTGTTTCTGAGATATTCGCGTGCATTGTCTTTTCCCTGGCCGATCTTTTCGCCATTGTAGGCGTACCAGGAGCCGGATTTGTCGACCAGTTTGTGCAGTACGCCGAGTTCGATGATTTCGCCCTCGCGCGAAGTGCCCTCGCCGTAGAGAATGTCGAAAATGGCTTCGCGGAAAGGCGGCGCGACCTTGTTCTTGACCACCTTGACGCGGGTTTCGTTACCGACGACCTCGTCGCCTTTCTTGATACCGCCGATTCGGCGAATGTCTAGGCGTACCGAGGCGTAGAATTTGAGCGCGTTGCCGCCGGTGGTGGTTTCTGGGCTGCCGAACATGACGCCGATTTTCATGCGGATCTGGTTGATGAAGATCACCAGGGTATTGGTGCGGTTGATGTTGGCCGTCAGCTTGCGCAATGCCTGACTCATCAGCCGCGCCTGAAGGCCGGGTAGGGAGTCGCCCATTTCACCTTCGATTTCCGCCTTTGGCACCAGCGCGGCCACCGAGTCGATGACCACCACATCGACGCTGGCCGAACGCACCAGCATGTCGGCGATTTCCAGCGCCTGTTCGCCGGTATCGGGTTGCGAGATCAGAAGTTCGTCAAGATTGACGCCAAGTTTTTGCGCATACGCCGGATCGAGTGCATGTTCGGCGTCGATGAAAGCCGCCGTGCCGCCGATTTTCTGCATTTCGGCGATCACTTGTAGCGTCAGAGTGGTTTTGCCGGACGATTCCGGACCGAAAATCTCCACGACGCGCCCGCGCGGTAGGCCACCGATGCCGAGAGCGATGTCGAGTCCCAGCGAACCGGTGGACACCACCGGAATGTCGGCAACGACGCTACCTTCGCCCATTTTCATGATCGAGCCCTTGCCGAATTGTTTTTCGATCTGGGCCAATGCCGCCGCGAGCGCTTTCGACTTGTTGTCGTCCATTGACTGTCCTTTTATTGATTGACGGGAATTATCCCACGTTCGACCGTGTTGACGATGCCGGGAACGGTGGTGTGCTGTAATTATATACAGCTTGTCGCGCGCGGAGGAATGTCGCTTTGGTGGCGACCGCCGCGTTCTGGAGGGGCTGGCGGCTCAGGAGGGATTATTGAGGCGACTTTCCAGTAAATCCGCGATTAGCAGCAGTTCGCGGACTGTGCCCAAGGTAAAGCCCTGGCGCTCGCCGTTGCGGTTGTCGCGTAGCAGTTTGTCGAGATAGGAGGCACATTCCGGAGTGTCCCAAGTGTGCGAAATTTCAGCAAGGATGTGCGGCAAACGGCTGATCGATGGCAAGCGCGTCAGCAACTGCTCGATCGGGGCGTTTTGCACGTCGCTTATCGCGAATGCCGACGGGGGATTTACCTCCATGCTTTCCCAGGTCGGTGGCGCGACGTTGAAATGCTGCTTGAGTTTCTGGCCCAGGGTATCGAATGCCGCGTGCTGGTCGTTCTGCCGGTAAATTTCCAATAGCTTCAGCCATGGCGCCACCGCTGTCCGTGGGTGGTTGTCGATGAATTCCTCAATGGCCTGGGCCGCGCCGGCGAGACGTCCGAAGGACACCATGATTTCCGCCAGTTCCAGCACGGCCGTCGCTTCCTCCTGGCCGCCGATTGCGGCATTGGACGCCTCGGTGGCGGAAATCGGCGTGGCGGTCGAGGGGGTCGAGTCCGCGCCGGCGGAGTCGGGACCGGAAATGCTGTGTTCGGTCAATGGCGACTGCTGGCTGAAACCGGAAAGACCCGCTGGATCGCTCAATTGCCAGCGGCTGATGGCGCTGTCCTGCATCTCGGCTGGTGGTTCCGAAGGGCTGGAGGCGATCGCCGCTGTGGGTGGTTGTCTGTTCGAACGCTGGCGAAGCAGCCAGGCAAGCCCGCCACCGAGGACGAGAACGCCCAGCGCGCTCAAGCCGGCCAGCCACCAGCCTTCGTCTTCCTCGACCGGTGGCGGCGTGAACCGTGGTGCCGGCGGTTTTGCCGCCGTCGGTGTGGAGGGCGTACCACTGGTACCCGTGGCGATCGGTGTTGCCGGAGCCGTGGCGATGGCCGGTGCCGTTGCGGGCGATGGCGGCGGCGGTGCCGCGACCGGCAATGTGACGGAGGCGGGTGCCGGAGCGGCGCCATTTTGCAAGGCCTCGATCCGCTCGTTGAGCAGGCGGACTTTTTCGCTCAGAAGGCGCTGTTGTTCGGTTTGCTGATCGAGCGCCATTCGCAGCCTTGCTTCCGCGGCGTCTTCCGCCGTCGCCAGGCTGGTTGATTGGCGGGCCTTGCCGGCATCGAGCGATTGCGCGGCGGTGGGCTTGTCGTTGCTTGCCGTCGTCGGCGTCGGCGTCGGCGTCGGCCGGGCGCTGCCCGCTGTCGGCCAGCGATGCGCCGCGCTGCCGCGCTGCCAGCCGTGGCGGGGGGATTTCCTGGCGGAAAGATAGCGCCGTGGAGCCGGCGTGTCGGCGGACGATAACGACGTTCTCTCGACACGCATTGGCATGGCGGGGATCGACGGCCGGTAGTTGCGCACCACCTCGGCGCCACAACCCTTGTGCAGGTTGATCCGCACGGACGATTCGAGAACCGGCTGGAACGAGACGATGCGCAGGCGGTAGCGGCCGGCGTATTGTTCGAGGCTCACCCGCCCTTGTGTCAGCGGCGGGGTGCCAGCGCCGTGTTCGGAGGCGTCGCCGAGACGAAAGCACTCGGCGAGCGGTTGGTCGCCGACCACGGCGTCGGTCAGTTCGACTTCGGCCTCCAGGCGCTTGCCGACTGCCGAAAGCACGGTCATCTTGCCCAGACCAACGGCCTCTGCTTTTCCGATCGACAACAGAATCATCGACAGCAGCGCAATAAAGATCGAAGACGTGTGATTTTTCACGATTTTGATGGGCATTGGACGCCGTAAAGATCTGTTCTAAGTGCCTATTCTATGCCAAGGTCGGCGCGATTGGCTGAAATCGTCAACCTGCGCGCCGGCGGCGGGCGACCGGGGTGTGGCGGCGGACGAGGGCTCATGCCGACACGACGCCGGCCCGTCGCAGAATACCGTCCAATGCGTGCGCCACCGATTGCGCGCGGACCGCGTTGCGGTCGCCGGCGAAAGCCTGCGTGTCGGTCGCCAGTCGTCCGTCCGCCGCGGCCCAGGCGAAGCAGACGGTGCCGACCGGCCGGCTGACCGAACCGCCGCCCGGACCGGCGACACCGGTGATGGCCAATGCCCAGTCGGCATGCGCGTGACGCAAGGCGCCGCGCGCCATCGCCGCCGCCGTTGCTTCGCTGACCGCGCCTTGCGCCGCCAGCATTTCGCTGTCGACGCCGAGCATTTCGACCTTGGCCGCGTTCGAGTAGGTGATGAAACCGCGCTCGAACCACGTCGAACTGCCGGCAACCGCCGTCAGGCACTGCCCCACCCAGCCGCCGGTGCACGATTCGGCGGTCGCCAGACGCTCGCCGGTCGCCAGCAGCGCGCGGCCGACTTCGGCGGCCAGCGCTTCCAGCGACGCTTGATCGTGGCCGCTCATCCGAGTACGAAGCGGGCCATGGCCAGCACCAGCAGCGTGTAGCCGGCGGCGACCAGATCGTCGCTCATCACCCCGAAACCGTTTTTCACCTGCTCGTCGAAATAGCGGGCTGGCTGCGGCTTGCCGATATCGAACAGACGGAACAAGGCGAAGGCTGCCATTTGCCACGGCCATTCCGCCGGGCAGAACAGCAACACCAGCCAGAACGGCACGATTTCGTCCCAGACGATGCTGCCGTGATCGACAACGCCCAGATCCACGCCGGTGCGATGCACCGCCAGCACGCCGCCGACGAAACAGATCACCAGCCCGCCGAGCAGCTCGAAATCGCTCATCCACGGCCGCAGCAAGGGAAAGGACGCCCAGGCGAACAAGGTGCCGACGGTGCCCGGCGCCACCGGCGACAGGCCGCTGCCGAAGCCGCAGGCCACCAAATGCGCGGGATGCGCGAACAGAAAGCGCCAGGAGGGTGCCTTAGTGGCCAAAATGGTCAAAGCCTCGCTCATTCACGGCCACCGCCTTGCCGTGGGCATCCCATACCGTCAAGGTGCCGCCTTCGCCAGCGCACGTCTCGCCGCAACGCCACAGCGGCAGGGCCAGTTCCAGGGCCAACGCCGCCAGTTCGCCGCGTTTCGCCGGCGGCGCCGCGAAGGCCAGTTCGTAATCGTCGCCGCCGGCCAACTGGCACTGCCGGGCCAGCGCCGGATCGGCGACCGCCGGCAGCGGCGGCAGAGCCGCCAGCGACACGCGCCCCGCCAGCCGCGAACGTTGGAGGAGATGGCCGAGATCGGCCAGCAGACCGTCCGACACGTCGATAGCCGCGCGGGCCAGTCCGCGCTCGCGCAGCGCCAGTCCGAGTTCAATGCGCGGCCAGGGATTTTGCAGGGCGTTCACGCAACGCGCCGCGAGTTCGTCCGGCAGTCGCGTCCGCTGTTGCAAATGCGCCAGACCCAGCGCGGCCAGGCCGGGCTGGCCGGAAACCCAGAGATCGTCGCCGGGCATGGCGCCGTCGCGCCGCAGCGCCGTGCCGGCGGGGACTTCGCCGATGGCCGTCAGACAGAGGTTGAGCGGCCCGCGGGTGGTGTCGCCGCCGGCCAGATCGACGCCGTGGCGCCCGGCGCAGGCGAACAGGCCGTCCGCGAAAGCCGCCAGCCAGTCGTCGCGCGCCGCCGGCAGGCTGCCGGCCAAGAAGGCCCAGCGTGGAGTGGCGCCCATCGCCGCCAGATCCGAGAGATTCACCGCCAGCGCCTTCCAGCCGAGTAGGCGGGGATCGGTCGCCGGCAGGAAATGCGTGCCTTCGACCAGCATGTCGGTGGTGACCGCCAGCGCCATGCCGGGCGAAGGCGCCAGCAGCGCGCAATCGTCGCCGGGACCGAGCAGCGTCCGCGGCGTCGGCCGTGCGAAATGGCGGGCGATCAGCTCAAATTCGCTGGGCATCGTCGCCTCGCGGCAAGCGGGCCGGTGGCGGCAACGGTTCAGCGTCCCTTGCCGCGCGTCGCGCGCTTGGCCTCGACCTCCACCGGCCGCAAGCGCGCCGCCAGCTTGTCGAGCACGCCGTTGACGTACTTGTGGCCGTCGGTGCCGCCAAAACTCTTGGCCAGCTCGATGGACTCGTTGATGATCACCCGGTAAGGCGTTTGCGGGTAATTCGCCAACTCGAAAGCGCCGCCCAGCAGCACGCACGCTTCCACCGGCGACAATTCGCCGAAGGGGCGGTCCAGAAAGTCCTGCAACCGCGCCTGCAGCGTTTCGCGCTGGGCCAGCACGCCGCGCAGCAAATGAGTGAAGAAATCGCGGTCGGCCTTCTCGAAACCCTCGCTGTCGCGCAGATGCGCCTCGACCGCCGCCTCGTCGTTGCCGCTCAGCCGCCATTGATAAAGCGCCTGCAAGGCAAACTCGCGGGCGCGACGGCGCGGCGAGCGCGCGACCGGCGCCTTGGCCTTGTTCGGCGGCGTGGGTGTGCTGGAAGTCGACTCGGTCATCACACTGGCTCCCCGGCGATTGCGCGTAACAAATGGGCCATTTCCACCGCCGCCTGCGCGCAGTCGGCGCCCTTCAACCGCATGCGGGCGATGGCCTGGTCGTCGTTCTCGCAGGTCAGGATGCCGTTGGCGATCGGCACGCCGCTGCTCAACTGCACTTCCATCAGCGCCCGGCAGGAATCGTTGGCGACAATCTCGAAGTGATACGTTTCGCCGCGAATCACCGCGCCCAGGGCGATCAAGGCATCGAAACGGCCGCTGCGCGCCATGGTCTGTAGCGTCAGCGGAATTTCCAGCGCCCCGGGCACGCTGGCCACGGCGATGCGGCCGGGGGCCACGCCCAGCCGCCCCAGTTCACCGACACAGGCGCTGAGCAAGCCCTCGCAGATATCCCGATTGAAGCGGCTCATGACGATGCCGACCGCCAGCCCGCCGCCGTCCAGCGACGACGGATATTCACCATATTCGGCGACCGCCCGGTCGCGCGCGGCGTTGACGGCGGGTGGCGGAGAGGTGCGTGTACTCATCGGATGTCATCCAGATCGGCGGGTGTGGCGATGTGGCCGGTCACTTCGAGGTCGAAACCGGTCATGCTCGGCATCCGGCGCGGGCTCGACAGCAATTTCATCTTGCCGACGCCGAGATCGCGCAGAATCTGCGCGCCGATGCCATAAATGCGCGGGTCCCAGCGCGCCGCCGGGCGTTTGGCGGCCGCCGGCTCGCGCAGCAGGTCGAGAATGTCCTGGCCGCTTTCCGGGCGATGCAGCAGCACGATCACGCCCGCCTCCACCCGCGTCAGCGCCGCCATCGCCACCGACAGCGGGAAGGTATGCCGGCCACCCTCGAGATCGATGAAATCCACCACCGACAGCGGCTCATGCACCCGCACCAGCGTTTCCCGGTCGGCCCGGATGTCGCCCTTGGTCAATACCAGATGCACCTCGTTCGACGTGCGATCGGTGTAGGCATGCAAGGTCAGTTCGCCGTGGGCCGTGCGCACCGGTTTGGAGAACGTGCGCTCGACCAACGCCTCGTGCCGGCTGCGGTAATGGATCAGGTCGGCGATACTGCCGATTTTCAGATTGTGTTCGCGGGCGAAGCCGACCAGATCCTCCAGGCGAGCCATGCTGCCATCGTCCTTGAGAATTTCGCAGATCACCGCCGCCGGTTCCAGCCCCGCCAGCTGCGCCAGATCGCAGCCCGCCTCGGTGTGCCCGGCCCGCACCAGCACCCCGCCGGGACGGGCCATGATCGGAAAGACGTGCCCCGGTTGCACGATATCGTTCGGGCCGGCGTTTCTCGCCACCGCCGCCTTGATCGTCCGCGCCCGATCCTGCGCCGAAATGCCGGTGGTCACGCCCTCGGCGGCCTCGATCGACACCGTGAACGCCGTGCTGTACGGACTCTTGTTGTCGCGCGCCATCTGCATCAGGCCCAGTTGCCGGCAACGCGCCTCGCTCAGCGTCAGGCAGATCAGGCCGCGACCATGACGGGCCATGAAATTGATCGCCTCGGCGCTGACATGCTCGGCGGCGAGAACCAGATCGCCCTCGTTTTCCCGATCCTCCTCGTCAACCAGGACCACCATCCGCCCGGCGCGCATTTCGACAATGATTTCCTCGATCGGCGAGACATCGGCCGACGTGCTTTGTGGTGCCATGCTGTTCTTTCCTCCTGTGCGGTCCGTGTGCGCCGCGCGACCCACCCGGCGTGACCGTCGGAAGCGCGTCCACACCGCCCGGAACGGCGCCGCAGCCTGGATTCTCGCAGTTTCCGGCCGCCTCCGCCATGCTGGCAATGATCGCGATGGCGCAAAGGCGCGCCAATTAGCGCACGCTCAAGCAATCGCCGCCGGCAAGGCCGTCCAGACAATCCCCGTCGGCAGGCAGGCCCGCCCCAGACGCCCCTGAAAGCCGCGCGCCGGCAAGGGATAACAGCGCACATCGTCGGCCGCCGGCGCGATCAGAGCGGCAATCGCCGTCAGGCAGCGCACCTTGTCCGCCTCACCGCCGACCAGAAGGAAAACGCTGTACTCCAGCGGTGTCGCGTGCCGGCACATCTCGCGATGCACCCGTTGCAAGCGTGCCGGATCGGCGATGTCGTAGCCGATCACGAAACATAGCGACGCGTCAGAACGCATCGTCGTTGGTCGCCGACGACACCGACGCGGCCACCGCGCCCGCCGCCATCACCGCCGACGCCACGTCGGCCACGCTGTCGGCCAGCCGCTTGCGCAAACGCGCCACCGGTTCCTCCCACTCCGCGTAAAAGCGCGTCCGGCCCGCCTTGCCCAACAGGCACGCGCCGGCCGCCAGCGAAAAATCGTCGGCGCGCAACTTCTCCGAACGAAACAGCATCAACACATGTTGCTCCACCTCCACCCGCAGCGGCTCCACCACATCGCAGGCCAGCGACTCGCGGCCGTAATCCAGGGCATGAAAAAAGCCCACGAAAGGGTCCAGCCCCGCCCCGTACAAGGCCAGCACCGCCTCCGCGTGCAACAGCGTATACCCCAGCGACAGCATCGCATTCACCGGATCGCGCGGCGGACGCCGGTTGCGGCCGGCGAAATGCAGGCTTGCTGGCAGCAGATCGGCGAAACCCTCGAAATACGCCGCCGCGCCCGCGCCCTCCAGTCCGCGCAAGGCCGCCAGCGACGGCTGTGCATCCACCGCCTCGATCGCCGTCGCCAGGCGGCGCAAGGCCAGCGTCAACGGATAACGCGAACGCGGCTCGCTGTCGCGGCGACCGTCGAGAAACGCCGCCTGCGCGCGCAGCTTGCTCTCCACCACCGCCCGCGCGAAACGCAGGCAAAAATCGGCGTCCAGCGACAAACGGTACTGCGCCACCCGCCGCGCCGCGTCGTTGTGCGGCCGGCCGAGCAACAGCGTCGGCGCCGCCTTGCGGCCGGAAAGCACCACCACCCCGATGCCGCGCTCGCCCAGCTTGCCAAGCAGCGCCGACGACACCGTCACATCGCCGCGCATGAACACCCGCGACAAGGGCGCCAACGGCACCGTGCCGACGCGCTCGCCATTTTCATAGAAGACCAGCGCCTCGCCATCCGCCTTCAGCGCCACCCCGCGCCGGTCGATATACAAACTGCTCATTCGCGCTCGCTCCTTGTTCAGACGATCAGGAAATACGTCGTTGGCGCTTCCGTGGCGCGGCCCAGCAACTCGCGCCGCATGCGCGGATCGAGCTGGAAGATGTGCGCCCGGTCCTCCTCCGGATTCAGCAATTCCGTCAATCGTCGCCGCACTTCCCGCAAATCCGCCGCCGTCAGCCAGCACTCGAAAAACGATTTCTGACCGCCGACCTTGTAGCCCAGCAAAAAGCGGTGCACCCGTCGCCAGCGTTTCGGATCGCCGACGTCGTAACAGATCAGATACAGGGTGCGTGCCACATCGTTCATGGCTTTCACGATACGCCTGCCGTTTTCGCCGGTCAGAAACCACAAGCTTGCCGTTAGCGCTGCCTGCCGCCTTCCTTGCGGTCAACGGTCGGTTATCGGACAAAAAGAACGGATCGAAAACTCGGCAAGAACCTTGCGTTAATCCCTTTGATTTCAGGGCTGATTACTGAGCACATCATCGCCTACGGATCGGCGCGCGACCTGAGGTCTTAATCCCTTTGATTTCAGGGCTGATTACTGAGCCTATTTGGCGTTGGAATGATTGCGGAGATTGTAACGTCTTAATCCCTTTGATTTCAGGGCTGATTACTGAGACCACTATTCGTCAAATCGCCTCCCAAAAAGAAGTCTTAATCCCTTTGATTTCAGGGCTGATTACTGAGAGGTATTATTCTTCAAGGTTGTAAGAATCCAGCGGTCTTAATCCCTTTGATTTTAGGGCTGATTACTGAGAATAAAATCTGGAAGCGAAGCGGCACATCAAACGGTCTTAATCCCTTTGATTTCAGGGCTGATTACTGAGCGGCTAGTGACTTCAATAATACTAAGTTAAGTCTTAATCCCTTTGATTTCAGGGCTGATTACTGAGCGCGCCGGTCTCCATCGACCCGACCAACTGGGAGTGTCTTAATCCCTTTGATTTCAGGGCTGATTACTGAGCCGAGACATGCTTGAACTCGAACTAGCCGCAGAGGTCTTAATCCCTTTGATTTCAGGGCTGATTACTGAGAGACAACACGAATATACAAAAAAGCGCATTCAACGTCTTAATCCCTTTGATTTCAGGGCTGATTACTGAGGGAGAAGTGCCATGCACACTAAACTGCAAAAGCTGTCTTAATCCCTTTGATTTCAGGGCTGATTACTGAGGGTTATCCATCTCCTTGGTAAGGACGTGCGCCAGATCGTCTTAATCCCTTTGATTTCAGGGCTGATTACTGAGTGATCTTCGATGAAATCGAGAAGGTCTTCCAGTGTCTTAATCCCTTTGATTTCAGGGCTGATTACTGAGGAACCAACTGGCACGGAGGCCAACCATGAAAAAAAGTCTTAATCCCTTTGATTTCAGGGCTGATTACTGAGCATGGGGATGATCAATTACCTAGCAAGGAGCTTGAGTCTTAATCCCTTTGATTTCAGGGCTGATTACTGAGGTCGCCGTCCATGCAAACATCATGCAATATCCGTCTTAATCCCTTTGATTTCAGGGCTGATTACTGAGTAAACGCCAGTACCGTATGGAGCGGCTTTGTCGGGTCTTAATCCCTTTGATTTCAGGGCTGATTACTGAGGCGAACAAGTACGCTACTCGCGCGTACTACATGCGGTCTTAATCCCTTTGATTTCAGGGCTGATTACTGAGGTCGCGGGGTTGCTTAATATCCCCGGCCTTACCACGTCTTAATCCCTTTGATTTCAGGGCTGATTACTGAGACGCGAAGTACACGCAAAGCTTGGCCCAGGGGCGTCTTAATCCCTTTGATTTCAGGGCTGATTACTGAGCGACGCCGCCCGGCTTCTACAGCAGGCGGCACAAAGTCTTAATCCCTTTGATTTCAGGGCTGATTACTGAGCGCTTTGCATCGGCCTCGACCTGCTGTTTGTCTTAATCCCTTTGATTTCAGGGCTGATTACTGAGGTACCCCCAATTTTTTAAGGAGTGATCCACCATGAAGTCTTAATCCCTTTGATTTCAGGGCTGATTACTGAGACGCGGGGTTTGTCGAGGCGTGAGCGCATGGTCCGTCTTAATCCCTTTGATTTCAGGGCTGATTACTGAGGCGGCGGATGCCGTTATAAAACCGGCGTTGCGGTCTTAATCCCTTTGATTTCAGGGCTGATTACTGAGGACTTGCGCTCGACATCGCGACGTTGCGGATGGTCTTAATCCCTTTGATTTCAGGGCTGATTACTGAGAGACCGCCAGCAGAAACGGCGAACCTTTCGCCGGTCTTAATCCCTTTGATTTCAGGGCTGATTACTGAGGCACAAAAACGGCGGCTCGTAACGCCTACCTGGGGTCTTAATCCCTTTGATTTCAGGGCTGATTACTGAGTGCGTTAGAAATGCGACGCACCAAGATCGCCCAAAGTCTTAATCCCTTTGATTTCAGGGCTGATTACTGAGGCACAGGAGCAAGACAATGAAAAACACCACCTTCGTCTTAATCCCTTTGATTTCAGGGCTGATTACTGAGAAAGCCACCATAGGTATAGACGGATGGTTGACCAGTCTTAATCCCTTTGATTTCAGGGCTGATTACTGAGAACCGGCACCAAAGGGACCTTTTCCAGGCGGCGCAGTCTTAATCCCTTTGATTTCAGGGCTGATTACTGAGAAAAAGTCAGCGACGGAGGCGTTGGCAGCCGCCCGCGTCTTAATCCCTTTGATTTCAGGGCTGATTACTGAGGCGTCGGCGCGGCGGAGTTCTACAAGGCCGTTGGTCTTAATCCCTTTGATTTCAGGGCTGATTACTGAGGCACTCGAACGACTCGTCGATCTGGCCGCACTTCGTCTTAATCCCTTTGATTTCAGGGCTGATTACTGAGAAAGCCGAATATATCGAAGACGGCGACGGCTTCCGGTCTTAATCCCTTTGATTTCAGGGCTGATTACTGAGGTTGGTTGCACCATATACCCAACGGCGGAAGCCGGTCTTAATCCCTTTGATTTCAGGGCTGATTACTGAGATGGCCACCTCAAAGACATTCACCGTGCCCGACGGTCTTAATCCCTTTGATTTCAGGGCTGATTACTGAGTGCTCGCCGCGAATAACGCGCTTGTCGCCATGTCTTAATCCCTTTGATTTCAGGGCTGATTACTGAGGTCCTGATGGGGCACAACATGTCGGAGTTCGACGTCTTAATCCCTTTGATTTCAGGGCTGATTACTGAGGCTCCGGCCTCTTGGAGTCGATCAAGGAAGACATCGTCTTAATCCCTTTGATTTCAGGGCTGATTACTGAGAGCTGGCGACCTGGAAAAACCAGACCGCCAACCGCGCGTCTTAATCCCTTTGATTTCAGGGCTGATTACTGAGAGATCACGGCCAGCTACTACACCACGATGGGTGAGTCTTAATCCCTTTGATTTCAGGGCTGATTACTGAGGTCCAGTCGTATCGAAGACAAAATCCGAGGGCCGTCTTAATCCCTTTGATTTCAGGGCTGATTACTGAGGCAACACGCCGTCTCTGGTCTGCCTGACTTCATGCCGTCTTAATCCCTTTGATTTCAGGGCTGATTACTGAGCAAAATCAACGTGTTAGCCATGCAAGTGTATAGTGGTCTTAATCCCTTTGATTTCAGGGCTGATTACTGAGACGACCGCGCTTGTGATCCTCGCAATCTGGCTGCGGTCTTAATCCCTTTGATTTCAGGGCTGATTACTGAGTGCGCTCGCTAGTTTACCTCTTTTTTTCAGTGGTTTGCGGTGACCGTTCGCGGTTTTCGACGGCGGGCGCGGCGATGTCCGCGCGGAGGGTTTCGGTGAGGGTGTAGCCGCCAAGGCCGAAGGCGGTTTCCTTGCCGACGTGCAGCCATTGTCCCAGGCGTAGGAAAGGGAGAAAGGGCGCCAGCGGGCCATGCAGCCGCCAGTTGCCGAGCGCGCCGCCGAGGCGCATTTCGCGCTGCTGCCGCGAGGAGTAGCGCCGCCAGTCGCGCCAGGCCAGATCTTTTTCGTCGACCACATCGGCCGCCGCCCGGCGAAGCGGGGAAAAGTCGTCGAGCAGGGGGCCGTCGCCATGGAACTCGGCGAGCAGGCTGGCGCGACGGGCCAGGGCGAGCAGCAGCGCGCGCGCTTGCAGCTTTTCCGGCGGCAGGGCGTGACCGTTGGCCTGCAGGCGCAAGGGGGTGGTGAAGCGCAGGGTGAGAGCGGTCGGCGCGGGGTCGGCGCCTCCGGTGAGGGGGATCGCGGGGCGGTGGACGGCGATGGCGCTGTTTTCCGGCCGGTGGATTTCCTGTTCGCCGTCGCTGCCGCAATGCAGCAGCCGGGTGAGTTCGGCGGTGCCGTCGCCGGCGCCGATGCCGCGCGCCAGGGCGCGCCGCCAGGCGAGGACGATCAGCGGCAGTTCCCGCAGGGCGCGACCGATCAGGACGTGATGAAAGTTCAGCGTGTCGCCGACGGCCAGCAGGCGGCTGCCCCAGGGGGGCGGCTCGATGACGTGGGGCACCGGGATGCTGTCGAAGCGTTGCAGTTTGTGGGCCGCCACCGGCGCGGGCGGGGCGAAGATCGCGGGATAGGGGCAGGTGTCGAGCAGCGGGCAGCCGGGGCATTCCGGGCGACGGGCGATGCAGGCCAGTTGGCGCAGGGCGTGCCCGAAGGCGCCGCGCAACATCGAGCCGCCGTAATCCGGTAGCCGCAAGGGCCGGGTGACCCGGCATTCGAGACGGTAGCGGGCGACGGGGAAGGTGGTGGGCAGGTTCATGTGGGTGTGCGCAGGGCGGCGAGTTTGAGTTTTTTCCGTTCGTCCTTGAGGTCTATCCGGACGACTCGCGGTAGCCAGTGCTCGATGGCGTCGGCGGCGGCCAGCCGCTCGTCCAGGGGCCAGGCGGCGGCGTCGCGGGCCAACGCCCGGGCGAGACCGTGGAAGGTGGCGTTGGGATTTTCCTTGTTGCCGCGCAGTTGGTCGGCGCGGGCGGCGAAGTCGGCGGCGAATTGGGCGATGCGGCGGTGATTCGGCGTCATTGCCGCCAGTTCGCGCTGACGTTGTTCCTCGGCTTGCGCGGCGGCGCGCTCGGCGGCGGCGCTGGCTTCCTTCTCGGCGGCCCGCTGGGCGAGTCTGGCGGCGTGTTGGGCGAGTTTTTCTTCCCGGCGCGCCAGGCGGTCGCGGTGGTCTTCGAGCAGCGGCCGGCTGCGGCGGGCGAGTTTTTGGCGCACGGCGTCGGCAAGATGGCGGTGCCGGTCGTCGCAGGCGTCGATCCACAGCCAGCCGAAGGGCAGCAGGCTGCCGTCGCCGTGGCGAGTCGGGCTGGCGTAGCGGTTTTGGCTGGTGGTGGGGCGGAATTCGAAGGTTTGTTTGCCACCGACGCGCGGGCCGAGGATTTTGATGCGGCGCAAACCGTCGAGCGTCACCGATTCGGCGCCGGCGTGACGCCCGACGCGTAACAGAAAGCCTTGCCGGGCGGCGAGCAGTTCGCCGAGTTCGTTGCCCAACAGGTCGGCGATCAGCGCCGACCAGTTCTTGTCGAGGAGGTGACCGAGAACCGGGTGCCGGAGTTCTTGTTCCAAACGCGGGCGGTAGTAGGCGTTGCAGGCGTCGCACAAGGCGCGCCATGAAATTCTGGCGCCGGGGCCGAAACGCATCTCGCCGACGAAGGCGGTCGGCAGGGCCTCGGGAATGGTTTCGAGAAAGATTTTTAATTCCGAATTCGGGTCCTTGTCGCCGGGACGCGGCAGCCGCTTGCGCTTGCTGATGGCGTAGAGCACGCGGCCGGGTGGCGGGTTGTCGGCGTCTTCGGGGTTGGCGTCGGCCAGCGCCAGCAGGCGGAAGGGGTCGTTCTGGAATTCGCCGGCCCGGTAACCCAAAAGGCGTTGCTCGATGGTGGCGGCGGAGTTCTTGCCGGAGCGATCCTGCCAGTCGATATCGCTGTCGAGCGATTTCTGGTTCAGCCAGGCGGTGCGGATGCTGCCCTTGAGCGAACTGCCGGGCAGGTAGGGCGCGTTGTCGAGCGGCCGGTAGGCGGTGCGCGCCAGTTGGAAATTGTTGTAAGTGGCTTCGCCGTTCGGGTCGCGATGCGTCGGTTGTCCGATCTTGTCGGCGTATTCGCGGGCCAGCGCCGGCACGATGTCGACTTGATGGCGGGCGAGTTGGGCCAAGCCGGCCGCCGATTCACGGAAGAAGCGTTGAATGGCGCCGATGGGTTCGGCCTGCTCGGCGAGCCTGGCGAGTTGCCGGTGTTCTTTTTCGCTCAGGGCGTCGGCGAGATCGGCCGCGTCGAAGGCGTGCAGCAGGCCGTCGTGGATGACGAAGCCGCTGGGTTCGTAAACGTCGCCGCAGCCGATGTGCACCGGGGAAAGAGTGGAAATGGCCAGGACGCGGGTGGACGGGTGGGTGCTCACGGTGTGTGCTCCAGGGCGATGGGAACGACGGGGCTGTAACCTTGGTGTACGGTGGCGGTTTCGGCCTTGGAAAGCCGGCCGTCGCCACCGAGTCCCTGGCCGATGAACAGGCGTCGCCGCCAGCCGTCGGCCGGGGTGAACACGGCGCCGGTGGCGGCGAGCAGGATCGGGGTTTTGAACGGTTTTCCGGTCGTCGCCAGAATATTGCCGTGTCGGCCGAAGCGGGTCAGTACCCGCCAATAGCTGCGTTCGGCGGTGAAACCTTGCCCTTGCGGCGCGCACGGGGCGAGGGTCCAGTACGCGCTGGCGGCGGCCGGCGACGCGAAGGCGGCGGGTTGGAGGCTGTCGACGGTGAATTTTCCGAGACCGACGCTGGCGTCGCGGCCATATCCGCCGTCGCCGAGCGCGGCCAACAGGGCGACGGTTTCCGCCGCGCTGACGCGCTGTTCGTCGAGAAGCAGGTAAAGGTCGATCTTCTGGTCGACGGCATGGTGGATTCGCGGCGCGGTGTAGGGAGCGAAGGCGCCCTCGCCGGTGGTGCCGCTCAGGCGATTGAGGGTGTTGTGCGCCTGGATGTCGTGTCGTGGCGCCTGGCCGCCGTAAGCGACGGTGTCGTCGTCGGCCACCCGCGGCATCGCCAGGAGGGTTTCGCCGGCATGCCGGCAGGCAATCCAGCGTTTTTGACGGTCGGCCTTGCGGCTGGCCTTGCAGGCGTCGGGGCCGGCGGCGAGATCGTCCAGGTGCCGTGGCAGGGTGGGACGCGGCAGGTAGCCGCTCGGGAAGCCGTCGGAGACGACCAGCCACGGCTTGCCGGTGGTGTAGCCGTCGAGGCGGCGTCGCAACTCGGCGTCGCCGGCGGTTTCACGCAAGGTCCAGCACAATTGACCGAAGAGGGTGTCGCCGGCCAGTGGCGTGCCGAGCGGCGTGCGCAGGGTCAGCGTGGCGCGGTGCAGGACGTGATGGGTGGCGTCGCTCATGATTCAGGCGACCGCGACGAAGGCGTCGATGGCGTCGAAGTCGGCCTGGATCGGACGGCCGTCGAGCGTCAGATCGCGCAGGGCGAGCTTGCCGTAGCCGCGCGAGCCGGAGCCGCCGAGGCTGTCGGCTTCCAGCAGCTTGAGGCCGCGCAGCAGCAAGGGCAGCAATTCCTCGTCGTCGATCACTTTCAGCGACAGCCGGAAATCGAACTCGGCGCCGGCGATGACGCGCTCGATGAAGCGCGGGTCTTTGGCGACGCCGGCGATGCGATCGATGCGGTTTTCGCTCTTGGCTTCGGTGACCAGGAGGTGACGCGCTTCAAGGCTGGCCAGCCAGTCGGCGTTGAGCGCGCAATCCCAGAAGGCGATGCGGGTGGGGCCGATCGCTCTGACCAGATCCTCGACGTTGCCGCCGGGCGCGCCGCCGAACAGGCGCAGCAGGTCGCGCGCCGCCGGCGTGTCGTGCCGACGCAGGTGCTCGAAGGAGAAGGGCTGGCCGTTGGCGACGCCGACCAGCCCAAGCCGCCATTCGAGCAGCGAGCGGATCTTGCCCTTGAGCGAGGAACCGGGAATGTAGGGCTTGTCGTTGAGCGGGTTCTTGATCACCGGGCTATCGGTGCCGCCGATGCGCATCTCGGTGTCGCCGGCGCCGATATGCAGGCCGCTTTTCAGGACGAGGGTGGCGTTGAGTTGTTTGATCCGGGTGAGTTGCATGGGGTGAGCTCCTTGGATGTTCAGCCGCGCAGGGCCTTGAGGAAGCCGAGGACGGCTTCGAAGTGCAGACGGAAATGGTCGAGCGCCTTGGCGCTGGTGGTCGTTTTCAGGCACTCGCGAAACCAGAGGACGAATTGTTCGTCGACCAGCTTGCGCCCCTTGGCATAGGCGACCTTGGCGTTGAGCATGCGGATGAAGGCTTCGTACTGGGTGAACTTGTTGTCGTCGCCGTCGATGCGTTCCTGCCAGCCGACAAGCTCATCGTAAAAGCGGCGAATCTGCGTCGGCTTGTTGAGGGTTGACGTCGCCTGATTCAGTCGCTGGGCGACTTCTTCGGCGTGTTGATTGAACAGTTCCGGATCGGGCGGGTCGGCGGTGAAATTGAAGGGCATCGTGGAATCTCCTTGCGGGTAGTGTGCTACGAGCGGCGGGTGGTGTCTGGAACGGCAAGCTTGTCGCGGGTGCGTGGGCGGTGGCTCATTGGCGACGACGGTAGAGCAGCACCGATAACGGTAACCGATAGGCGCCCTTGTGGGCGTTGAGCGCGCCGCCGATTTCACGGAGGGCGTCGGCGAGTAATTGGTCGCGGGATGCCGGCGCGCCACCGTTGCTCTTGATGCGTTCGCGGAAGAAGCGGCTGAGCCGGTAGTGAAGCCGCGAGCGCCAGATCGCGTCTCGCGGCGCCGTGCTCTCGGCCTTGTCGGCGAGATGCAGCAGGGTGTAGGCCAAGCCGCTGGAAAATGCCGCGTCGTGCTGGTCGGCACGGGCCATCAGCGCTTCGAGCGCCGCCAGCCGCGAGCCCAGCAGCGTGTGCCAGTCGCGCCAGGGGATGGCGTGCCGCCAGAGGCTGGCGGCGTTTTTACCGGGAAGGCGCTTGGCGTCGTGCAGGGCTTTCTCGGCGCTGCGCGCGAGATGGCGGACCGGGGTTCGCGGGTGGGTCATGGTCAGACCGGCGGAGAAACTCAGGCGCGGGTTGGCGACGTAGGCGGAAAATTTCTCGCGTAGCTCGCCGGCCAGCGCGAGGGTGGATTCCCAGGGGCCGATCAGGAAGAAGTCGTCGCCGCCGGCGAAAACGGTATAGGTGTGCCGGTAGCGCGCGGTCTGACACGCGTCGTGTCCGTGCTCGCAATACCAGGGTAGCCAGAGCGCGAAAAAGGCGTTGATCTGTCGCGACAGCGAGGCCATTTTGGCGAAGGTGGGTTTTTCAAGGCCGTTCTGAAACATGTCACCGAGGTCGTCGATGTCGCCCTTGAGCGTCAGCAAGGCGATTTCGCCTTGCCAGCGCTCGCCGTCGGTCGGTCGGCGATCTTCGCAGGCAAGATGGTGCAAGGTCTTGATCTGCCCAGGAACGACGTCGTCTTGCCAGGCGCCGTATTTTTCGGCGGTGCGCACGTCTTCCGCGTCGAAACGCGGCACGTGGCTGTTGACGAAGCGCCGGGCGTAGCCGCGCCATACCCCGCCATCGGCGTCGGCGGCGTCGAAATCCCATGTCCGCAGCAAGGCGCCGTTGCGAACCAGTTCGCCGTATTGACCGGATTCGTCGGCGGCCGGAACGATCGCCAGTCGATAGCCGAAATAGTCGAGTCCCAGCGGCGAGGGTAGCGCGGTCGTGTGTCGCGCGACCAGCAGACGGGCTTTGCGCGTCAGTTCTTCGCCGATGCGGATCTGGTCGTCGGCCAGGGTGGACAAGGCATACGCCCGGCGTGCGGAAGGCGCGGCGTCGGCTGGGTGCCTGCCGTTGATCCGGCAAACGCCGAGAGTGTTGTCGAAACGGTCGAGAAAGCCGTTGAAGACGCTGACGGTGTCGGCGGCGCAAAGGTCGAAACGCCGATGCTTGGCGACATCGAGGGCGGTAAACAGGCGTTGTTGTAACTCGCCGAAGCGGCCGGTGGAGAAATCGTCGCACGACGCCGGGGTGCTGGCCAGGCCGACGCCGATCTCGCCGTAGGCATGCTCGAGACACCAGGCGTTGAGCTCTTGGCGGCAGCGGGCGACGGCGGCGCTCGCGTCGGCGGTGTTCGGCGCGACGATCAGGAACTTGCCGGCGGCGTTGATGATTTGCGCGCTCGGTGGCAGGGCGAGTGCGTCGAGCAGTTTGAGCGCCGCGCATTCGGCGAGCAGCGACACCTGGAAGGAACGGCCGCGCAGCAGTTTATGGGCGTTTTTTTGCGTTTCTCCGCCTTCGGCGAAGATGAAGTTTTGAATGCCGAAAAAATCGCCCTGCACGAGCAGGATTTTGCTATCGCCCCACCCGTCGCGCAGATGGTGTACTTCTTCCGTGCCTCGCGCGCGGTGCCAGCGCCACAGCGCGGTGGCCAGCGCCGCCGTGGCCTTGCTGTGGTCGTACAGCGACACTTCCGGTTTTACGCCGAAGGCGGTGGCCGAGGGAATGGCATGCGTGACGGTGAGCCACAGGCTGTCGAAATGGTCGAGCCACAACGGCAGGTTGGCAAGGTGGGATTTCGGGATGCGTCGCACGCCGTCGAGCAGCGCGTTCCACAAGGTCAGGTATTCGGTGCGGGCGTCGGCGTCATTGGACGGGGTGCACGCGCCGACGGTGCGGGGGAAGATGCCGTCAGGCGAGAGGGGCCGCAGCGGGTAACGCCATTCCAGTTCGCCTTCCTTGACGCCGGGCCGGTGGATCTGTTCGAGCAGGGTCAGCAGACGGGCACGGTAATGGTTGTCGCGTTCCTTGCTGTTGTTGTATGTCTTGACGAACTCGTCGCGTTCGAATCCCGAAGCCACGCGGTCGGCGGTGGCGACGATCCATTGCAGGAAGGTGTCGGGGCGGTGGTGCGCGCTGGCGGCGTTGACCGCCGAGTCGGTGGCCTTGCCGTCGGCGCCGGCAAACGGCGAACAGTCGCGGCGCAGATCGGGGAAATGACCGGTTGCCTCAAGGGCGTCCCAGGCCAGGGCCGTGTAAGCGGCGTGGATGTGGCTGTGGTGGCCGTCGGGTGAGTTGCCGTGCCGGTGCCACGGGCAGTATAGATTTTTGTGTGCGTCGAGCCGGCCGTCATGGTCAATGCCGGCGCGCTCGGCCAGCTTGCCGATGTCGTGCATGAAGGCGGCCAGCGCGATGCGGGCCGATTCGTTCAAAAGTGTCATGGTCGTCTGTTTCCTGGGTTTACGGCTGGAAGAGGGTTTTGCGCAGCGATTTGAGTTCGCGGCGCAGGCTGCTTTCATCGTCGAGCGTTTTCGTGGTCTGCTCGCTGCGCGGCCGGACGCCATGCGCCAGCGCGTTGCGCAGGTATTCGAGACGCGCGACCATCGGCTTGGCGCCTCGGGCGTGGGTGTAGGCGTCTTTTCGTTGCTGGAAGTCGTTGGGGTTGTCGCTACGCTCGTTACAGGCGCGAGTAATGAAGGCTTCGTACATGTAGGTGACGCAGCGCAGGTAGTCGCCTCGCTCGCCGTAGGCATCGGCGAGCGCGAGTTCCCAGTCGTCGCGCTTGCCGCGCCGGAACCAGCCGATGCGCTCCTTGAGGTTGGCGCTGAACAAACCGCCGAGAGGGCCGGCATGCGCTTCGACCGAGGAAAAAACGCTGTTCAGCGTTTCGCGTGCTCGTACCGGGTTGCCTGTCCGTTCGAAAAAGGCCGTGCGGGCAAGCAATTCGGCGCGACCGGGGTCCATGCCGTCGGCGGTAAGCAGCGGCGCGAAGACGCTGTAGTCGCCGTCCTTGTCGTAACTGGACAGCGCGTCGACCCAATCGAGCATGGCCAGCAGACCGCCCAGTCGCAGGACGGGTGTCTCGCCACCGGCGGTCATTTCCAGCGCGCCGTAGTAAAGATCGTCGATTTTGACACCGACGACTCGCGACAAATAACGCGCGGCGACCAGCGCCAGCATCGGCAAGTGACGAAAGCCGTGCGTGACGTCGATCGCCAGCTTTTCGTCGACGCGTACCGTGGCGGCCAGGCCACGCAGAACGCCCGCTTGTTCGGCGGCATCGCGCGCGTAGGGAATCAGCAGGCAGTCCACCGGCACGCCGAGACGCTCGGCGAGTTGCCGTCGCGGCACGTCGAGCACGACGGCGTCTACCGCGCCGGCTTCGACGGCGGCCATCAAGCGCAGCACCGCGTCGTCGTCGGCGCCCTCGTGCTCGAAGAAAACATCCCACATGCTGCCGGCGGTGCCGACCAAAATCAGGCGATCCGGTTGCAGATACTCGTGGAGGGCCATCCCGAAAAACGGCACGCCGCGGGCAAAACCGGCGTCGAAACGGTAGGTGGCCATGGCATAGCCGGTGCGCCGGTCGGCGCGACCTTTGCCGAGAAAGCTGATGAGAGTGGTCATGGGCATTTTTCCACGGGAGATTGAGGGGATGATTGAGTGCGGGCGTCCGTCGCCGCGTCGATTTCGCCATACCGGATGGCTTCCGGCCGCAGGTTCAGGCGGTAGCGGCGCGGTCGGCGTTCGCCGTCGCTGATCAGGTAGGGCGTGGCGGCGGCGCCGAGTTGGTGGTGGAGGATTTTTTTCAGCTTGGAAAGATGCGTCGAAAAATAGTCGCCGTCCATGCCGCCGCGCAGGGAGCGCTCGGTGTGGTCGAGGTCGCCCAGCACGCCGGCGACCCGGCGCCGTTCGATGAGATAGCGTGTCTTCCAGTCGTCGTCGGGTGCGTCCTTGGTCGGCGCGGCCAACGGCGGTTCGCCGCATTGCGCGCGCCGGGCGAAGACGCTGAGCAGCGCCAGTTCGGCGGGCGGCAAGGCGAACGTTTTTCCCGCCGCCCGGACACGGCGCGAACCGAGGTCGAGCATCAGTTCCGGCGGCGCCAGGGCGTGGCGGGCGGCTTCGACGGTTTGGTTGTAGCCGGCGCGGCCGGTGAGCAGCGCTTCCGGCAAGCCGTGTCGCAAACTGACAAACGGGAGTTCGGCGAGGGTGATCTGGGCGTGAGCGCAGTCGACCAGGCGACCGCCGGGCACTTCGAGCACATGGCTGTGTGGCGTGGGATAGTAGAAACCGTTGCTGGATTCGAAGGGGGTGGAAACCAGCACATGCGACAGCCGGTCTTGCGGCCGACCGTAAAGCGAGAGCGCGTAGCCAAGAAAAAACCCCATGGTCTTGCGGCCGCCGGCGATGGAAACATGCAGTGCGCAGTCGGCATCGGCGGTGAAGGCGCGCACGATTTCGGTGATGCCGTCGGCGGCGCGACGGTTGTCTTCGGGCGAGCGGATGTCGTCTAGCGGCTGGCCCGCGGCGTCTTCCAGGATATGAATGCTGTCGTCGGTGAAACGGATGGCCGGCAGCGCGTGGTCGCGACGGAGGCGGTGAAACCAGCCGGGTTCGTCGGAGAGCAGCGCCAGACGGGCTTTTTCGGCGCCGCCGCGCGTGGTGATCAGGTGGATTTCGGTAGGGACGAACGGCAGGCCGAGCGGCGCGACCGCCAGCGCGTAAAGCGTTTCGGTGACGATCTGCGGCGACAGGCCGGTGACGGCGACGAGGATGCGGCGGGGATAGTCGCCGGGGTGTGGGTGGGTGTGCATCGCATTGGCATGAGTGATCTGGATGTCCGCCATTGTCAGACTTTTATCAATGGAATGGCGAAATCGCAAGCTTGTGGCGTGGCAAGCGATCCGCCGGGACGATGATCGGGTGAGGGTGTCTTTTTTGGCCGGGCCAGGGTTTGCGCGATGATGAATCGCGGATGAACGGGGCATTAAGTCGTTGTTCAGCTTTCCGGCGATAAGGTGCGCTCCTGACTGCGGCTGGATCGAGACGCCGTGGCAGAACGCGGCGCGTCGCTGTTGTGCGGCGCGCCGATCCATTACTGATAAAAGGACCACGACAGATGAAAAAAATAATTGCCGCCGCGCTGCTGAGCGCCGTTACCGCCAGTGCGTTCGCTGGACCGACCTGCAATGTGCCAGAGGCGCAGTGGATGAAGGAAGCCGATTTCATCGCCAGCAAGGAGGCGCAGGGTTTCAAGATCAAGACCTTCAAGGTCAGCAAGGGCAAGTGCTACGAGATCTATGGTTTCGACAAGGATGGCAAGAAGGTCGAGATCTATTTCAATCCCGCCACCGGCGCGGAAATCGAGCGCAAGTAACGCCGGGCATGGTCGGGTGGGCGTCCGACGGCGCCGGCCCGATCGTCGGGGCCTGTCAATGTGTCAATGGAGCGAGAGCGATGAATCGGCAGCCTGCTGATGATGACTATGAATACGGTGTGCGCGTGTGGGATCTTTTCGTGCGCGTTTTCCACTGGAGTGTGGTGAGTTGCGTGGTGCTCGATTATTTCGTGGTCGACGACGGCAAACCGCTCCATCAATGGCTGGGTTACACGGCCGCCGCGCTGGTCGGCGCCCGTATCGTTTGGGGCTTTGTCGGTTCGCGACATGCCCGGTTCGCCGATTTCTTTCCCACGCCTGCGCGTCTGGCGGCGCATTTCCGGGCGCTACGTGCCGGACAGGGCGCGTTTCATGCCGGGCACAATCCGGTCGGCGCGTTGATGATGCTGGCCTTGATGGCGCTGGTGCTCGCGCTCGGGCTGACCGGTTTCTTGCAGACCACCGATGCATTCTGGGGCGAGGAGTGGTTGCAGGAATGGCATGAAACGCTGGCGACGCTGCTGGTTTCGCTGGCCGGCCTGCATGCCCTGGCGGCGATCGCGATGGGTCGGCTGGAGGGCACCAATCTGGTTGGCGCGATGATTACCGGCGTGAAGATCCGTTCGCGCGACGGTGCGCGGCCGTAGGCGCCACGAGGCCGTTTTCCGATTACGTCGGGCAGGCGCTCGCCAACAAGCGGTCGCAATGGTCGGCGAGGCGGTGAACGGCGGCGTCGTTGGAAAACGACCGGTATTTTTCAGCGTGAGCGCGGGCACGTTGGGCGAAGCCGTCGTCGCCGAGCAGTTTGCCGAGCGTCTTGGCTAACAGGGCGGGCGGCTGTTCGGCGGTGTAGCCCAGTCCGCACCCGAGTTGCTGCACGCGTCGGCAGGTCATGTTTTGCTCCGTCTGCATTGGCAGCAGCAACAGGGGCTTGCCGGCGCCGAGCATGACGTCGACCATGCCGCCGGCGTGGCAGACCGCCAGATCGCATTCGTGGCGAACGCGCTCCATCAACAACGGTTTTTCACTGAATGCCAGATTGGCGGTCTGGTGACGGAGGACATGCTGTCTGGCGACACCCTGGGCGAAGACCAGAACGCTGGCTTCAGTCCGCGATAGCGCGGTCAGGAGTTGTTCGAATGGCGGGTATTGCGATTTCAGATAGGCGAAGAGGCGGGTCGGACGTTTTCCCGGCCAGCACGGTTCGGCGCCCTGGGCGACAGTGTTGATCGCGCCGATGTAGTTTTCCGGCGCGCGCGGGCCATAGACGTCGAGATCCGGCACGCCGGTAATCAAGGTCGCCTCGGCGTCGTAGAGATCGGCCACCAGTTCCATCGGTGGTGCCGCGAGCGCCCGCAATACGCTGTTGGCGTTATCCAGCACCCGTTTCTCGGTGTCGGCGAGGCGGATGGCCGCGGGCGGCGGTTCCCACCAGCGATAGGCCGGCAGCGGTTTCAGGCGTGGCGGCACGGCGAAACTGTTGCCGGTGACCAGGCGCGGCACGCGCAGGCCGCGAGCGGCGAGCAGGGCGGTGGGCGCATGATCGAAAACCAGCAGGTCTGGCTTGAGCAGGGTGAACAATTGCCGCCAGGCGCGGGCGATGGACAGCAGGCCCGGCGGGCTGAGAAAACCGAACAGGAACAAGGTTTCGGTGAAATTCAGCGCCGCCGGTAGCCCCTGAACCGGCGGTAGCCAAAGCGGCGCCTGCAAATATTCCAACGCGTGCGGACCGAGCATTTCATCCGCTCGCGAAAGGTCGCGCAGAATCATCACCGGTCGGTGTCCGCGTGCGCGCAACTCCTGGGCGATGGGCAGGAAGCGGCCGATATGGCCGTAGTCGGAACCCAGTTCCCAGATCAGGGCAATGGTGGCCATGGGGTGTGAAATGAAATTGGGCGCCAAGGGCGCCCAACGAGAGCCATATGATCGACTGCCGCCGAGACTCAGCGGCGCGATCGTCTCGCGTTCAGACCGAGGCCCAACAATCCGGCGCCCAGCAGTGCCAGCGTGCCGGGAACGGGAACCGTGGAACTCCGGTTGCCGATGATGTTCACGGGTGGGTTGAGTTGGCCGTTTTCCGCGAAATCGTTGGGATCGCCCAGGGAAGCATAAATCGAGCCGGTGCAAGAGCCGCCGTAACCCGTGCTGGCCGACATCAATGCGGGGACGTCGGTGTTGCCATAGCCTCCGCCGCACGAGGTGCCGGTCGCGAAATTCCCGTAGGCGGTGCTGACCAGATCGAAATCGATGGTCAAGCTTTGGTTGATTCCCAGGCTGCCGAGGTTCAGGCTGACATTGGTGCCGCCCCAGGAATAGTTGCCGCCGCTGAGGCTGGCGCCGTTCAGTTCGGTGCCGCCGCGGGTCAATACGCCGTCGGAATCCACCTTGGCCATGCTCGAAAACAGCGTGTTGACGCCGTTCATCTTGATGACCAAGTCGTAGCTACCGTAACCCGTGCCGGCCACGCCATTGTTGTTGGCACTCAAGCTACCGTAGTAAATGAAGAAATTCAGCGTGTAGTCGGTCGCGTAACCGTTGTTGTTGTTCAGGGTGACCGTGCGATGAAAATGGCTGCTGCTGCTGAAGACGCCCGAGCCGCTGGCGGCGGCGCGGTAGGTGCCGTAGGCGTTGCCCCAGGCTGAGGCGTCGGCATAGTTGCCACTGAAGAAGGCGCCACTGCTGGCCGAGCCGGAGATATAGGCGTCGTTGGTCGACGGCCCGAAGGTGTTGGTGGTGGTTGTAGTGGCGGTACCGTCGACGGTCAATACATTATTGATCGTGGTCGCGTAAGCGGGTGTGGCGACCAGCGCGCCCAGTCCGAGCAGATGCGCTGCCAGGACTTTCAGGGAATGAGTGTGGCAAGTCATCGGTTTTATTCCTTTTTACTGTAACGCCAATAATGGAAGCAGAATGCGTGCCATTTTTTATTGAATTGATTTAACGTTGCTAATTTAGAGGCCATGGCGGTGGGTGTAAAAAAGACCGACAAATGACCGCGCTTCGATCCGCCCGGCGAGGGCCGTTGGTTGCCGGAAGAGTCGCCACTCGCGGCGGCTATAATCGTTGCCTTGCCACTGGAACCCCGCACGATGTCCGATCTGCTCGCCAACCTCAATCCGCCGCAACTGGCGGCGGTGACGCTGCCGCCACAACATGCGTTGATCCTCGCCGGCGCCGGCAGCGGCAAGACGCGGGTGTTGACCACCCGTATCGCCTGGTTGATTTCGACCGGCCAGGTCGGGACGCAGGGCGTGCTGGCGGTCACCTTCACCAACAAGGCGGCCAGGGAAATGCAGGCGCGCCTGACGGCGATGCTGCCGGTCCATGGCGGCAGCAACCCGCGCGCGATGTGGATCGGCACGTTTCACGGCTTGTGCAACCGCCTGCTGCGCACGCATTACCGCGAAGCCGGCTTGCCGGCGCAATTCCAGATTCTCGATTCGGCCGACCAACTGTCGGCGATCAAGCGCCTGCTCAAGAATCTCAACGAGGACGATCAGAAATTCCCGCCGCGCGAGTTGATGCAATTCATCAACGCGCACAAGGAACAGGGTCTGCGTGCCGCGCAAGCCGAGGCCTACGACCACTTCACCAGCCGGCGCGTCGAGTTGTACGCCGAGTACGAGACGCAATGCCAGCGCGAGGGCGTGGTCGATTTTGCCGAGTTGCTGCTGCGCTCCTACGAACTGCTGCAACGCAACGAACCGCTCTGCCGGCACTATCAGACGCGCTTCCGGCACATCCTGGTCGACGAATTTCAGGACACCAACCGCTTGCAGTACGCGTGGCTGAAGCTTCTCGCCGGCCGCGGCCGCATCGTCCAACCGGACGGCGCCCGTCTGTTCGCCGTCGGCGACGACGATCAGTCGATCTACGCTTTTCGCGGCGCCGAAATCGGCAACATGCGCGATCTGCAACGCGAGTTCGAACTGACGAACGTCATCCGCCTAGAGCAGAACTACCGCTCGCACGGCAACATTCTCGACGCCGCCAACGCGCTGATCAAACAGAATCGCGGTCGACTCGGCAAGAATTTGTGGACGGACGCCGGCGCCGGGGAGCCGATTCGCGTTTTCGAGGGCTTTGCCGATAGCGACGAGGCGCGCTTCATCGTCGAGGAAATCGCCGAATTGTGCCGCGATGGCGTGTCGCGCGCGCAAATGGCGGTGCTCTACCGTTCGAACGCGCAATCGCGCGTCCTTGAACACGAACTGGTGCGGGTCGGTGTGCCTTACCGCATTCATGGTGGCCTGCGCTTCTTCGACCGCCAGGAAATCAAGCACGCGCTGGCTTATCTGCGCCTGCTGGCCAACCCCGACGACGACACCGCGTTTGCCCGGGTGGTCAATTTCCCGACGCGCGGCATCGGTTTGCGCGGCATCGAGTCCTTGCAGGAGGCGGCGCGGCGGAACAACGCCAGCCTGTACAACGCCGCCGCCAGTCTGACCGGCAAGGCCGGCGGCGCGGTCGGTCGTTTTGTCCGCCTGATCGAGACCCTGCGCGCCGATACCCGCGATCTGCCGTTGCCGGAAACGATCGAGCATCTGATCGATCACAGCGGGTTGCGCCAGCACTATCTGGCGGAAAAGGACGGGCGGGATCGCCTGGAAAACCTCGACGAACTGATCAGCGCCGCCGCGGCCTTTCTCTCCGACGAGGCGACACCGCCGCTCGCCGACGACGCGATGGCCGCCGCCGGGCCGCTGGCCTCCTTTCTGGCCCACGCCTCGCTGGAATCCGGCGAGCGGCAGGCCGGCGAGGGCGAGGACGCGGTGCAGTTGATGACGGTGCACGCCGCGAAAGGGCTGGAGTTCGACGTGGTTTTCATCAGCGGTCTCGAACAAGGCCTTTTCCCGCACGAAAACGCGGCCATGGAGCGTGAGGGTCTGGAGGAGGAGCGGCGCCTGATGTACGTTGCCGTGACCCGCGCGCGCCGTCGCCTCTATCTCAGCCACGCGCAGACCCGTCTGCTGCACGGACAAACGCGCTACTGTCTGCCGTCGACGTTTCTCGACGAGCTGCCGAGCGAACTGCTGCGCAAGATCGATCGCGGCGCCGGTCAGGCGAGCCCCGCCCGTGCCGCCGCCATGACGACGGTGGCCGGCTGGCGGCCGCCGCCGGTCGGCGACGGTCTGCATATCGGACAAAGCGTGCGCCACGCCAGTTTCGGCGTCGGCGTCATCGTCGCCAGCGAGGGCGCCGGACCGCAGGCGCGCGTCCAGGTCAACTTCGCCAGCGCCGGCATGAAGTGGCTGCTGCTGGAATACGCCCGCCTGATTCCGGTGTAAGGTCGTTGATTTCTTGGCGCTGTTCCGATCACCGCGGGCATGGAAATGTTGAAACGGTGGATATCGCCACCTTTTTGTGGATATCCAGGGGTGGGTGTGGAAATGTGGCGACCTTTCCCACCGATTTTGTGGACAAGCCTGTGGACGGCCTGTAGGTGAGACGTACAAGTAGCCGACGGCAAGGGATTTTTTGCGCGTGCCAATAAAACAGGCTGCTAGACTATGCGCTTCGATCACGCAAGGAGATTTCGATGCCGTTTGCCATTCGTATCCATCGGACCGGCGGGCCGGAAACGATGTGTTGGGAAGAACTGGCTGTCGGTGACCCGGCGCCCGGCGAGGCGCGCATCCGTCACCACGCGGTCGGGCTGAACTACATCGACATCTACCATCGCACCGGACTCTACCCGTTGCCGCTGCCCAGCGGTCTCGGCCTCGAAGCCGCCGGTGTCGTCGAGGCGCTGGGCGCCGGCGTCGACGGCCTGCGAGTCGGCGACCGTGTCGCCTATGCGGGCGGGCCGGTCGGCGCCTACAGCCAGGTGCGCCGCATCGCCGCCGACCGCCTCCTGAAGCTGCCGGAAGCGATCGCTTTCGAGACCGGCGCGGCGATGATGTTGCAGGGGCTGACCGCCGCCTATCTCTTGCGGCGAACCTACCGCGTGCAGGCGGGGGACACGGTGCTGATCCATGCCGTCGCCGGCGGCGTCGGGCTGATCGCCTGCCAGTGGGCCAAGGCCCTGGGGGCGACCGTGATCGGCACCGCGTCAACTGTCGCCAAGGCCGATGTGGCCCGTGCGCACGGCTGCGATCACGTCATCGACTATGGCCGGGATAATGTCGCCGAGCGCGTGCGAGCACTCACCGGCGGCGAGGGCGTGGCGGTGGTGTACGACGGCGTCGGCAAGGACACTTTTGCCGGTTCGCTCGATAGCTTGCGCACTTGCGGAATGCTGGTCAGTTTCGGTAACGCCTCCGGTCCGGTGCCGCCCTTCGACCCCTTGTTGCTGTCGCAGAAGGGTTCGCTGTTCCTCACCCGGCCAACCTTGATGCACTACACCGCCAAACGCGCGGATCTGGCGGCGCTCGGCGCCGATCTGTTCGCCGTCGTCGCCTCCGGGCTGGTCAAGGTGGAAATCAATCAGACCTACGCCCTGTCCGAGGTTGCCGCCGCCCATCGCGATCTGGAGGCGCGCAAGCATACCGGGTCGACGATCCTGCTGCCCTGATGGAGCGACTGCGCGCCAAGCTGGTCGCGCTGCGTTACCTGCTGGCCACGGCTTGGCCGATCATGCTGATCACCGTGATCGGTCTGGCGGTCGCCTACCAGTTCGTCGCTCCAGAACCGCCGCGGCATCTGGTGATCAGCACCGGCGGTGAAAGCGGCGCTTACTACGCCTATGCCAAGCGTTACGCGACCTTGTTGGCGGCCAAGGGCATCACGCTCGACGTTCGGACATCGGCCGGCTCCAGGCAAAATCTCGAACGGGTCGAAAAAGGAGAGGCCGATGTCGGTTTCGTGCAGGGCGGTATCGCGGGATCGCAAGACGGCGATGCTGGCGACAATGGCGACGCCGACGCCAGACCGACACCGCTGCGCTCGCTGGGTAGCGTCGCCTACGAACCGGTGTGGGTGTTTTATCGCGGCGAACAGCGGATCGATAAACTGCATCAACTGACCGGCCAGCGCACCGCCGTCGGCGAGGACGGCAGTGGGATTCGCGGTCTGGCGTTGCAACTGCTCGAAGCCAACGACATCAAGCCCACCGATCCGAACCTGCTGCCCCTTGCCGGGCTGACGGCGGCCGAAGCCTTGCAGCAAGGCCAGATCGACGCCGCGTTCATCGTCGCCGCCCAGGAGGCGCCGGTGGTGCAAGTGATGCTCCGCTCGCCGGGCGTGCGGGTGGTCGGTCTGAGTCAGGCCGAGGCGTATCTGCGACGTTTCCCCTACCTGTCGAAGATCGTGCTCCCGCGCGGCGTCGTCGATCTGGTGCGCGATTTGCCGCCGCGCGATACCGTGCTGTTGGCGACGACGGCCAATGTCGTCGTCCGCGACGACCTGCATCCGGCGCTCGCCGCGCTGCTGCTACAGGCGATGACCGAGGTCAACGGCAAAAGCGGGTTTTTCCAGCGTGCCGGCGAATTCCCGGTTTACAAGGATCAAACCCTGCCGTTGTCCGCCGAGGCCGCGCGTTACTACAAATCCGGGCCCCCCTTCTTGCAGCGCTACATGCCGTTTCCCCTGGCGGTGCTCGTCGAACGCCTGTTCGTGATGGTCGTGCCGCTGGTGATGCTGCTGCTGCCGCTTTTGAAATTCGCGCCGGCGCTCTACAGCTGGCGAGTGCGCTCGAAGATTTATCGCTGTTACGGCGATCTCAAATTCCTGGAGAACGAATTGCGTCAGCACTACGACGCCGCGCGCTATCCGGAATATGTGGAACGCCTCGATCGCATCGAGGAGGACGCCAGTAAGCGTAATATTCCGCTGGCATTTACCGATCTGCTTTACACTTTGCGCGAGCATATCAACCTGGTTCGGCGGAGCCTGGCCAGTCTCGCGACGAGTCACGACAAGGAAAAATAGTCGATGAAATCCTTCCTGATTGCGAATCCCAAAGGCGGTTCCGGAAAAACGACCCTGGCGGTCAATCTGGCCGGGCATCTGGCCAGACAGGGGCACAAGGTGATGCTCGGTGACGTCGATCGTCAGCAATCGTCGCGCGAATGGCTGCGCTTGCGGCCCTCCATCCTGCCGAAGATTCGCAGCTGGGAAATCGAGCCGGGAAAAACCGCCCGTCCACCGAAAGGCACCACCCACGTCATTCTCGACACGCCGGCGGGTCTGCACGGCAAGGCGCTGGATGCCGTCGTCAAACAGGTGAACCGGGTGTTGGTGCCCGTGCAACCGTCGCTGTTCGACATTCTCGCCACCCGCCATTTCCTCGAGGCGCTGCTCGCCGAAAAGAACGTGCGCAACGAGCAGGCTTTCGTCGCCGTGGTCGGCATGCGTGTCGATCCGCGAACCCGTTCCGCCGCGGAACTCGAACGCTTTCTGGCGGAGTTCGACCTGCCGGTACTGACATACGTGCGCAATACCCAGCTCTACATCCAGACGGTGATGAACGGCATGACCATGTTCGACCTGTCGCCATCGCGCGCCGCGCGCGACATGGAGCAGTGGCAGCCGATCATCGACTGGGCGAACGGCTAGGCCGGCTTCACGGTTTTCTCAGAAACGCGTGCTGAGATTGACCCAGGCGTCGGGCAGCTGGTCGAGAACGCCAGCCTCGAGCCATTTATCCGCACCGGTCAGGATCGCCAGCCCAGTGAATAGAATAATGATGCCAAAGGCTTTCTTGAGGGTGTCGGCGCGGCGGAGCAACCAGTCGCGGGCACGGGAAAAGCCGCTACGCGAGGCATAGGCCACGGCGACGAGAGGCGTTGCCGCGCCGATGCCGAACAAACCGAGAAGCAGCGCGCCGCGCATGGCGCCGCCTTCGCTGGCGACGAGGGTCAGCGCCGACGCCAGCAAAGGCCCCGAGCACGGACTCCACACCAGACCCAGCACGCCACCGAGAATGAAAGCGCTGCCCAGCGAGCCGCCGTCCAAATTGGCCGAAGCGTTGTTGGCCGACGAGGCGATCGGCATCATCCACTGTGAAAAACGGCCGTTGAGCACCGGAATCAGCATCGTCAGGCCGAGAGCGACGAGCAGTATGGCGCCGAATAGCCGCACGTTGTCGCCATCGATGCCCAGCCACGGTCCCGCCGCGCCGATGAACAGGCCGATCAACGAAAAGGATATGGCCATTCCCGCCCCCATCGCCAGCGGAGCCAGGCGCTTGCCCTGAATCGCCCCGCCCAAAACCAGCGGCAGGATCGGAAACACGCAGGGCGAAAGGGTTGTCAGACTACCCGCTACAACGCTGAGTCCGATGTGACCGAGAGTAAGCGCCGCCATGTTCAGCGGGCCGACAGCAGCGCGGCGCGCAGCTTGGCGGCGTCCGTTTCGCCGCTCAGGCGCGTGGTCTCGACGGCGCCGCGATAGACGATCACGGTCGACTGCATGCGCACGCCAAGCTGTTGTTTCAACGCTTTTTCATGATCGTGGTCGACCACCAGCAGGGTGCCGGGGACGCTGGCATCGCCTCGCCATTGCTGAAATACCTTGTTCTGTGCCCGACAGGTCGGGCACCAGTCGGCGTGGAAATGCAGGGCGACGACTTTGCCGTTCTGTTGCTCGGCGCTCAGGGCGGCGGCCGAATACGGTGTGATGTCGAGAGCAAAGGCGGTGTTGCAGGCGACGAGAAAAGTCGTTGCCAAGGCGATTTGTTTTGTCATTTGTTTTCCTTGGTGAAGTTGAGTGGGGTGCTCGCTCGCGGAGAACGGATACCTTGAGCGAGCGGCAGCCGCTTACTTTTTCATTTCATCCTTGGCCATGGCGTCTTTCTTCATGCCGTCCTTGGCCATGGCGTCCTTCTTCATTCCGTCTTTCGCCATGTGCTCCTTGGCCATGCCCTCTTTTTTCATTTCGTCCTTGGCCATGGTTTCTTTCTTCATCGCGCTCTTGCCCATGTCGTCTTTCTTCATTTCGTCGGCGGCAAACGCCGACCCGCCGGCGACCAGCAGGGTGAGTGAGAGCAGGGTCGAGGCGAACGTGGTCTTTTTCATGTTGAACTCCTGGAGTGGTTGAGTGGCCTGATGGCCGGGTATTCAGGGCTGCCAAGCGCGTGGCGCTCAACTGCCGCCGAACCAGTTGTACCCCTGGTCTTCCCAGTAACCGCCGGGGTAGGTGTTGGTGACGAAAATGGCCTGGATGTGTTTCGGATTCTTGTAGCCGAGCTTGGTCGGCATGCGCAGTTTCATCGGAAAGCCGTGACGCGGCGGTAGCGTCCGGCCGTCGTGGGTCAGCGCGAGCAGCGTCTGCGGGTGCAAGGCTGTCGGCATGTCGATACTGGTGTAATAGTCGTCGGCGCATTTGAAACCGACGTACTTGGCGTGCGGGTCGGCACCGATCCGGCGCAGAAAGTCGGAAAAGCGCACGCCACCCCATTTGCCGACAGCGCTCCAGCCTTCCACACAAATATGGCGTGTCACTTGATCGGTCCGCGGCATGGCGCGCAATTCGGCCAGGGTCCAGGGATGCCGGTCGGCGACCAGTCCGCTCACTTCCAGGCGGTAGCCGTTCTCGTCGATGGTCGGGATCTCATCCTCGCCATGAAAGGCGTTGAACGGAAACGGCCGCGCGATCATCGACTCGGGGTAGGTGGGCGCCAAGCGCCGCGGGTCGAACAGCCAGCCCTGTACCCGGTCATTGACACGCGAAATGCGCTGCAATGCCGTTTCGACACTGTCCGCGTCGACCAGCGCGCAGCCGCTGAGCAGCGACACGCCACCCAGGCTCAAGGTGCGTTGTAAAAAAGCTCGACGTGCCGGGTGTTCGATTCGACGCCCAAGTTCCTGGCGCGCATCCTTGAGAATCGTCCCGCCGTTGGCGACCAGCCATTGAGGTTTGCCGATCATGATCAGATCTCCTTAACGCCCGCGAATCATCGCCAGCAGGGTACGCGGCAGCAGCGCCACCATGGTGAGATGGACGACCACGAATGCCAGTAAGGTGGACATGGCCAGAAAATGGACTCGCCGCGCCGCCTCGTAACCGCCGAGCAGCTCGCGCAGGCTGGGGAACTGCACCGATTTCCACAGCACAAGGCCCGAAAGCACCAGCAGCAGCGTGTCAACGATCGCGAAAAGGTAGGCCGCGCGTTGCACGGCGTTGTAGCGGGCCGGGTCGGCATGTGACAAGCGGCCATGCACGGCCGCCAGCAGGTCGTGGACGAAAGCGCGCGCTGTCAGCGGGAAAAAACGCCGCCACAGGCGTCCGCTGGCCAAATTGCACAGGAGGTACGCCACGCCGTTGCCCGCCAACAACCACATGGCGGCGAAATGCCATTGAATCGCGCCGCCCAACCAGCCCCCCAGGGTGATCTGCTTGGGGATCAGGAAGTCGAAAAATGGCGCGGCATTGTAGATGCGCCAGCCGCTCATGGTCAGAATCGTCACCGCGACGGCGTTGAACCAGTGCGTCAGGCGTAGCCACAGCGGGTGAATCGTTTTGCTAGCATCTTCCATGTTGGCTCTTTTCGGGTTGTCGGGCCAAGTGGCGACCAGACGTTTGTTTGCCGGGTGTCGATCGCGAGCCTTTCTCCAACCGGCTCGGTTACCATTGCGTCCATCCGCGTTCTGCAAGGTAATTCGTCGAGAGTCGGCGAACGGTTACACGATGGAAAAAAATTGTTTCTGCAAGTGGAATTGTTCAGTCGGCTGTAACCCGTGAGCCTGATGTCGCGAATATCGAAAGAGGACGCCTGGCGAGCCAAGGAGGCACGTCTTCGGGAACTGTTTCTTGGCGGACTCGCCGGCGACAGTCGGTGCTATCGGGAATTCCTCGATGAACTGAGCACGCATCTCAGAGCTTTCCTGCGGAAACGCCTGGCCGATTTGCCGAACGACGTGGAGGACCTGTTGCAAGAATCGCTGCTTGCCGTTCATAACCAGCGTCACACCTACAACCCCGGTCAGCCGTTGTCGGCCTGGGTGCAGGCGATCGCGCGCTACAAACTCATCGATCTGTTACGTCGGCGCGCCGCTCGGGAACTGCTGACCGATCCACTGGACGATGAACGGGATCTTTTCTCGAGCGTCGACACCGATGCCGCCGACGCGCATCGCGATTTGCACAAGTTGCTTGCCGAATTGCCCGCACGACAGCGTTTGCCGATCATTCACACCAAATTGGATGGTTTGTCGGTACAGGAAGCCGCCAGAGTGACCGGCATGTCCGAATCGGCGATCAAGGTTGGCGTCCATCGTGGGTTGAAGGCGTTGGCCGCGAAGCTGAGGGGCTTGAAATGAAGACTGACGAACTGATCGGCTTGTTGTCCACCGGGGTCGACGTCGTCGAACCGCGCGCGGCGGCGCGCCGTTTCGCCATCGCCATCGGCTGCGGGATGCTGGGGTCGGTCGCGTCGATGCTGTATACGATGCGATTGCGTCCGGATCTCGTGGAGGCGGTTTTCCTGCCCATGTTCTGGCTGAAGATCGGATTCGTCGCCAGTTTGTTGGCCACCGCGCTGTTCGCCGCTTCGCGCCTGTCGCGCCCCGGTGCCCGGCTGGACAGCCTGCCGAGCTTGATGGCGGCGCCTGTCGTGCTGATGTGGGCGATTGCCATCCATGCCTTGCTCGACGCGGAATCCGCTCAACGCTCGGCGCTGTTTTTCGGCTCCACGTGGCGCGTGTGTCCCTGGCTGATCGCGCAGATTTCGGTGCCGGCCTTCGTCGCTGCCATGCTGGCGATGAAAGGGCGCGCGCCGACACGGCCGCGAACCGCCGGTTTCATCGCCGGTTTGCTGGCGGGAGCGATCGCCGCGCTGGTGTATTGCCTGCATTGCCCGGAAATGGCCGCGCCGTTCATCGGTTTCTGGTATTTGCTCGGAATGTTGATACCGGCCGTGCTTGGCGCGGGACTGGGCCACTTCGTGCTGCGCTGGTGAGGCGTTTCCGCGTCCGTTGTCCGTCCGTTTCCCGCCCGTCGGCCGACTGCCGCTTGCCGCGTCGGGGTAGAATGGCCGGATGTCCGAACCGCCGTTCATCCACCTTCGTCTGCACAGCGAATATTCGATCTCCGACGGTATCGTCCGCCTTGGCGATGCCGTGGCCCGCGCGGCGGCCGACGGCATGCCGGCGCTGGCGCTGACCGACCTCGCCAATCTCTTCGGTCTGGTCAAATTCTATTCGGCGGCGCGTTACAAGGGTGTCAAGCCGCTGCTCGGCAGCGACGTGTTCATCGCCAACGACAACGATCCGGATCGTCCGTACCGCCTGTTGTTGCTTTGCCGCTCGCACCGGGGCTATTTGCAGCTTTGCGAACTGTTGTCGCGCGCCTATCTCGCGCCGCGCGTGCATGGCCGCGCCGAAATCACCCGGCGGATGCTGCGGGAGGTGGGTGTCGACGGCCTGCTCGCCCTGTCCGGCGCCGGCGCCGGCGATGTCGGCGAGGCCTTGGCGCAGGGCAATCGTCAGCAAGCGGGTCGGCGGGCGGAAGAATGGGCGCGGCTCTTTCCGGACGCGTTTTACCTCGAAGTGCAGCGCTACGGTCAACCGCGGCAGGAACAGATGGTCGCCGCCACCGCCGATCTGGCGGCCGATCTGGCCTTGCCCTTGGTGGCGACGCATCCGATCCAGTTTCTAGACCGCGACGACTTCAAGGCGCATGAAGCGCGAGTGTGCATTGCGGAGGGGTACATGCTCGGCGACGCGCGCCGTCCGCGCCTGTACACCGAGGAGCAGTACTTCAAATCGACCGCCGAAATGCGCGCCTTGTTCGCCGATTTGCCGGCGGCCCTGGAAAACGCGGTCGAAATCGCCAAGCGCTGCAATTTGCAAATTGTGCTTGGCAAGAATTATTTGCCCGATTTTCCGCCCCCCCCGGGATTGACCCTCGACGATTTTCTGCGCCAGGAAGCCGTCGCCGGTCTGGAAGTCCGCCTCGCGCAGCTTTTCCCCGACCCGGCCGCGCGCGCGGCGCAACGCGCGCCTTACGACGCCCGCCTCCAGCTGGAAACCGACACCATCGTGCAGATGGGTTTTCCCGGTTACTTCCTGATCGTTGCCGATTTCATCAACTGGGCGAAGCGGAACGGCTGTCCGGTCGGTCCGGGGCGCGGCTCGGGCGCCGGCTCGGTGGTGGCCTACGCGCTGGGCATCACCGACCTCGACCCGCTGCGTTTCGCCTTGCTCTTTGAACGCTTCCTCAATCCCGAGCGGGTGTCGATGCCCGACTTCGACATCGATTTCTGCCAGGACAACCGCGGGCGGGTGATCGAATACGTGCGCGGGAAATACGGCGCGGCGGCGGTGTCGCAGATCGTCACTTTCGGCACCATGTCGTCGAAAGCGGTGATTCGCGATGTCGGCCGCGTGCTTGATCTGCCATACAACTTTTGCGATCAGTTGTCGAAACTGATTCCGGTCGAAACCAACAAACCGCTGTCGCTAGCCAAGGCGATCGTCGCCGAACCGCAACTCAAGGCGCGCATCGAGGACGAGGAGGAGGTCCGCGATCTTTTCGACCTGGCCGTCCGTCTGGAGGACCTGACCCGCAACGTCGGCATGCACGCCGGCGGCGTGCTGATCGCACCCGGCAAGCTGACCGATTTTTGCCCGGTCTATTCGGCCGACGGCGGTGGCTCGGTGGTTTCGCAGTACGACAAGGACGATGTCGAGAAAGTCGGCCTGGTCAAGTTCGACTTCCTGGGTTTGCGCAATCTGACGATCATCCAGTTGGCGGTCGATTACGTCGAACGGCTCACCGGCGAGCGCCCGGCGCTCGACATGCTCGCCTTCGACGACCCGCGGGCGTACCGGATTCTCAAGGACGGCAACACCACGGCGATTTTCCAGGTCGAATCGGAAGGCATGAAGAAGCTGGTTCGCAAGCTGGCGCCGGACCGTTTCGAAGACATCATCGCCGTTCTCGCCCTGTACCGGCCCGGCCCGCTCGGTTCCGGGATGGTCGACGACTTCATCCTGCGCAAAAAGGGGCAACAGAAGATCGATTACTTCATCGACGATCTGAAAAACTGTCTCGAACCGACCTACGGCGTCATCGTTTACCAGGAACAGGTGATGCAGATCGCGCAGATCATCGGCGGCTACACCCTCGGCGCCGCCGATCTGTTGCGGCGGGCGATGGGCAAGAAAAAAGCCGAGGAAATGGCCTTGCATCGCGACCTGATGCGCGAGGGCGCGAAAAAGAAGGGCTACGACGAAAAACTGGCGATGCAGCTTTTCGATCTGATGGAAAAATTCGCCGAATACGGCTTCAACAAGTCGCATACCGCCGCCTACGCGGTCGTCACCTACCACACGGCCTGGCTGAAGGCGCATCATTGCGCGGCGTTCATGGCGGCGACGCTGTCCTCGGACATGGACGTCACCGATACGGTGAAAATCTTTCACGACGACGCACTCGCCAATGGGTTGAAGATTCTCGCGCCGGACGTCAATGCCTCCGATTACCGCTTCACGCCGGTTGACCGGCAGACCATCCGCTATGGGCTTGGCGCGGTCAAGGGCACCGGCGAACAGGCGGTCAACGCCATCCTGAAAGCGCGAGCGAGCGGTGGCCCGTTCAAGGATCTCTTCGATTTCTGCCGCCGCATCGACAAACGCACGGTCAATCGCCGCACCATCGAAGCACTGATTCGCGCGGGCGCCTTCGATGCGCTCGACGACCATCGCGCGCGTCTGATCGCGTCGGTCGGCATTGCCATGGACGCCTCGGAGCAGGCCGAGCGCAACGCCATGCAGGTCAGTCTGTTCGACATTTTCGAAGCGGGCGGCGACGAAAACGGCGAACACGGCCCGCGATACGTCGAAGTGCCGCGCTGGAGCGAACGGCAACAACTGAGCGAGGAAAAGCTGGCGCTGGGTTTCTTTTTTTCCGGCCACCCCTTCCATGGCGTGCGGGCGGAGATCGCCCGTTTCGTGCGCAAGCCGCTGGCCGCGCTCGAAGCGCGCAAGGAAACACAGTATCTCGCCGGCCTGGTCACCGGTATCCGCGGCAAACTGACCGCGCGCGGCAAGATGGTGTACATCCAGCTCGACGACGGCACCAGCGCGCTGGAGGTCTCGGTGTTCAGCGAACTGCTCGACACCGAGCGCGCCAAGATCCGGGAAGACGAGGTGTTGATCGTCGAGGGTCGCGTGCAGCGCGACGACTTTGCCGGCGAAGGTCGGGTGAAGATCGTCGCCGAGCGCCTGCTGACCCTGGCCGAGGCACGTGGTCGCTTCGCCCGTCTCTTGCGTCTGTCGCTGAACGGTCAGGCCGGCGCCAATCCGCGCGCCACCGCGCAACGTCTGCGCGACTTGCTCGCGCCGTTCACGCCCGGCGATTGCCCGGTGCGCGTGTCCTATCGCAACCGCGAGGCGACGTGCGAACTGGCTTTGGGCGACGCCAACCGCGTGCGGCTGGAAGACGATCTGCTCAGCGCGCTGCGCGAATGGCTGGGCCAGGACAACGCCACCATCGATTACCCCTGAACCTGTTCGCCGGAGAAGCCACGCCGATGCCCACCCGTTGCCGCCATTTCCTGATCGCCATGCTCGCCGGCACGCTGCTGGCCTGCGCGCGGAAAGTCAGCCTGGAAAACTACAACCGACTGCATGTCGGACAGACCTACGACGAAGTCACGGCGATCGTCGGCGATCCGGCGTCCTGCGACGAACTGCTGGGTGTGCGCACCTGCCGCTGGGGGAACGACGGCCGCGGGATCGTGATCGCCTTCCTGGCCGGCAAGGTGATGGTCCTGTCGGCGCGGAATCTGAAATAAGCCGGTGACCGTCGCGGAGCGATCGGTCAACCGTTTTACTCTCACCGCCAATGGAGACGCCATGGGATTCAACGCCGTATTCGCCGAAACCGAGCCGACGCGCGCCGCGGTCGACGCGCTTCCCGACGCGCTGGTGATCGAGTTCGGCACGCCGTGGTGCGGCCATTGCCAGGCGGCGCAAGCCTTGCTGGCGCAAGCTTTCGCCGCGCATCGCGCCGTGCGGCACCTGAAGATCGAGGACGGTCCCGGCCGTCCGCTCGGGCGCTCGTTCCGTGTCAAACTGTGGCCGACACTGGTGTTCATGCGGCAGGGGCGGGAAATCGAGCGTTTGGTCCGTCCGTCCGATGTCGCGACGATCGCAGGGGCGCTCGACCGTCTGGAAGCCGCGGCGGACGCCTAAACCCTAAACCGGCGCCACTTCGACCAGGCAATCGTAAAACGTCGCGCCCTGGCCCATGTCGGTCAGCGCCTGGCTGGTCACCTCGTTGCAGTTGCGGCCGTCGGGCGACAGTTTGCGCCACCAGATCGAGGTGGCCATCGCCACCCCCGGCCGGACGCGCTCGCTGACGATGGCGCGGGCACGGAATTCGCCGCGCCGATTGAAAATGCGCACCGTCGTCTGCTCGCCAATGCCGCGCGCGGCCGCGTCGTCGGGATGCAAGTGAACGGCGGGCGACTGTTCCTGGGCCAGAAAACGCGGCGAGTTGGCGAAGCTGGTGTTCAGGAAGTTGCGCGCCGGCGGGGTGATCAGCGCCAGCGGAAAATCCCGTGCCAGCGGGCTTTGTCGCCACTCGCGCGGGGCGATGAAAGCGGGCAGCGGGTCGAGACCGGCCCGCGCCATGTTCTCGCTGTAGAACTCGCACTTGCCGGAAGGCGTCGGGAAGCCGCCGTTGGCGAACGGCGCCGCCCCGGACGGCAGGTTCAAGCGGGCGTGGCCGGTGGCCTTGAGTGTGTCCCACGACACGCCGGCCAGGCGCGGGTCGCGCCAGTCGAAGGCCTGCCGACACAGATCCTCGTCGCTGTCGGCGAAACAGGCGTCGTCGAAACCCATCTGGCGAGCCAGGCGGCGGAAAAGTTCGGTGTTCGACAGCGCCTCGCCGAGCGGTGCGATGGCCGGCCGGTTCAACTGGATGTGCAGATGGCCGTAGGATTTGTGGATGTCGAGCTGCTCCATGTGGCTGGGTGCCGGCAGCAAAATGTCGGCATGGTCGGCGGTATCGGTCTGGAAGAGATCGTGGACCACGGTGAACAGGTCGTCGCGGGCGAAGCCGCGTACCACCTCGGCCGCATGCGGCGCGACGGCGACCGGGTTGCTGTTGTAAACGAACAGCGCCTTGATCGGCGGTTGCGCGCGCAACAGATCGTGGCCGATGGTGCTCATGTTGATCGTTCGCGGTCGCGGCGTCGGCATCAGATCCGGGCGCTCCAGCGCGTGGCTGTCGACCGGGTAGTTGCCCGAGGTCGACAGCAGGATGCCTCCCGCCGGATGACGCCAGGCGCCGGTCAGCGCCGGCAGGCAGGCGACGGTGCGCAGGGCCATGCCGCCGCCGGCGGTGCGGTTGAGACCGTAGTTGGCGCGAATCGCCGCCGGGGTGGCGGTGCCGTACGCGTGCGCGAGTTTTTCGACATCGGCCTCGTCGATGTCGCAGATCGCCGCGACGCGTGCCGGCGGGTAGTCGCGAACACGTTGTCGCAGGGCGTCGAAACCCAGGGTATGGCGTTCGATGTAGTCGCGATCGAGCAAGTCGTCGCGAATCAGCACGTGCATCATTCCCAGTGCCAGCGCGCTGTCGGTGCCCGGCAGCGGGGCGATGTGCCAGTCGCACTTCTCGGCGGTGACGGTGCGGCAGGGGTCGATGGCGATCAGGCGCGCGCCGCGCCGCCGCGCTTCTTGCGCCAGTCGCCAGAAATGCAGGTTGGAGACGACGCTGTTGGTGCCCCAGAGAATGAGCAACCGCGCGTCGACGATCGCCTCGGCGTCAAAGCCGACGCTGGCGCCTATCGTCGCCGAATAACCGGCGGCGCCGGCGCTGGCGCAGATCGTCCGGTCGAGTCGCGAGGCGCCGAGGCGATGGAAGAAACGGCGGTCCATCGAGCCGTAGCCCAGCAGACCGGAATTGCCGGCATAGCTGTACGGCACGATCGCCTCGGCGCCGTGTGCGTCGGCGATTTGCCGGAAGCGCTCGGCGATCGTGCGCAACGCTTCGTCCCATGAAATACGCGTGAATTTCGCGCCCGGTCCCTTGCCGCCGACGCGGCGTTGCGGATAAAGCAGGCGGTCGGGGTGATAAATGCGCTCGGGGTAAAAAGCCACCTTGGGACACAACACGCCGGCGGTGGGCGGGTGGTCGGCGGCGCCGGTGACCTTGACGACACGGCCGTCGACGACGACGACGTCGAGCGCGCAGGTGTCAGGGCAATCGTGCGGGCAGGCGCCGCGCACGCGGCCGTTGGGATGTTTGGTGGGGTTCGTGGCGGTCGGCATGGTTTCTACTCCGTCGACACGCGGCATGGGCATGACGTCGGCAGGCCGCGAAAAACGCCATCAGATCAGAAAAAGAAGGCGCGGGGAAGGATGAAGCGATGGCCCGGCGGGCCACGCCGCCGATGGCCAACGTTCATGTGCGGCGATTTGTCGCATTCCGCGATCCGAAACGGCTTTCTAGAATACCGAATGTCCTCGCCGTGGAGAGAAACGCCGTGTCTTCGATCAAGCAGGCCGTGCCCTTGCGCGTTGTCGTGGCCTCGAAAGCAAGCCCGCACTTGGTCAACCAGGTCAAGGCGGCCGAGTCGACGTTTGACGCGCCCTTTCAAACGTCGTCGCGGAACCGTGGCGGAGCGGTTGGCGGTGTTTGGCCAGAAAAACGCCATCTGGCGCGTGCACAGCGTATCTACACGGCGGGCAGCGCCGGTGTGGCGTGGTGTTTGCTCAGCGGTTCGGTGCGGCTGGATCGCCCCGGCGTCGATGGCGAACAAGGATTCGCCACCATCGCGGTCAAGGGCGATGTCATCGGCGTCGAGACGCTGCTTTTCGGGCAGTACACTTTTTCCGCAACCGCGCTGGTTCCTTGCGTTCTTGCGCCGTGGTCCGTTGGGATGTTCTGGCGGTGCCGCCGATCCGCCGACGAAACCTTGCTGCGCGCCTTGGCCAAGGCCGAGCGGCGCGCGGCGGAAGTGATCGCCCTGCGTTGCGGTCAGGCCGCCGATCGCGTCGGTCGCTTGGTGTCGATGCTGGCGCAGACACCCGCCGTGTGCGAGCCGCGCGTTGCCGGCAACGTCGACGGCGATTTGCAGGTCGCGCTGCCTTCACGCCAGGATATGGCGGAAATAACCGCCCTGACGCTCGAAACCGTTTCGCGCATGGTCAGTCGCTTGCGCGAATCCGGTGTGTTGGCGCCCTTGCACAGCGGCAACCGGCCGGCGGGGCGGGTCTTCGCCTTGCGCCCGGGAGCCGTCGGCGGCGGCTGAGAAACCCGCGCCTGCCGAGCCGTGGTGTCGACGGCTGGAGTAAAATGCCGCCATGCTGGTTCTCGGTATCGAAACGTCCTGCGACGAAACGGGTTTTGCCCTCTACAGCACCGCTGACGGTGGCCGGCTGTTGGCGCATGCCCTTCATTCGCAAGTGCCGATGCACCAAGCCTATGGCGGCGTGGTGCCGGAACTGGCGTCGCGCGATCACATCCGTCACCTCGTGCCCCTGCTGCGCAAGGTGGTGGCCGATAGCGGGCTGTCGCTGCAATGCATCGATGCCGTTGCCTATACCCAAGGCCCCGGTCTGGCCGGCGCGCTGCTGGTCGGCGCGGCGTTCGCCGAGGCGCTGGCAATGGCCCTGGCGGTGCCGACCGTGCCGGTTCACCATCTGGAAGGCCATCTGCTGTCGCCGCTGCTGTCGGCGACCCCGCCGGTGTTTCCCTTTATCGCCCTGCTGGTTTCCGGCGGTCACAGCCAGTTGATGCATGTCGCCGGTGTCGGCGATTACGTGTTGCTGGGTGAAACGCTCGACGACGCCGCCGGCGAGGCGTTCGACAAAACCGCCAAATTGCTCGGTCTCGGCTATCCCGGCGGGCCGGCGCTGGCGGCCCTCGCCGCCGATGGCCGGGCCGATCGGGTGCGTTTTCCCCGCCCGATGTTGAATTCCGGGGATCTCGATTTCAGCTTCAGCGGGCTGAAAACCGCCGTCTTGACACGCGTGCGCGAGGCAGGCACTCTCGATGAGCTGCAACGAGCCGATATCGCGCGTGCTTTTCAGGACGCCATCGTCGAGGTGTTGGTCAGCAAGGCCCTGCGAGCGGTTTCCGGCAGCGGTCTCAAGCAGTTGGTGGTCGCCGGCGGCGTCGGCGCCAATCGCGAGCTGCGCCGTCAGCTCGATGCGCGCGCCGCCAAGGCCAAGGTCGCCGTGTTCTATCCCGAACTCGAATTTTGCACCGATAACGGCGCGATGATCGCCCTGGCCGGCGCCTTGCGTCTGCAGGCCGGCGCCAGCGGCAAGGTCGGCGGCGCGTTTGCCGTGCGTCCGCGTTGGCCGTTGTCCGAAACGTCCGCGAGCCGGCGGTCGAACCACGACGAGATCTGACGCGTCGCCGGAAACGCGGTGAGTCTGCAACGGGGGGCGTTACCGTGAAAGCCCTTGACGGCTGAAACAATCGCTACACTTCCTCGTTTCCGACCATGCCGCGTCAACGGTGGTCGTACACCAGCCCTAGAGTTCCATCAGGCGGAATTCCTCGCTCTCCGCGATCCGGAGCACGTCGCCAGGGCGCATGGCGCGCGTGCCCGTGAGTCGATCGCCATTCAAGAAGGTTCCGTTGCCGCTTTCCAGGTCCGTGATTTTGCAGTCGCCCGTGTGGCGCGTGATTCTGGCGTGATATCGGCTGACCAAGGCATCGTTGATCACGATATCGTTTTCCTGTGCCCGTCCGATGGTGGTCAAGCCTTCGCGAATCGCGTGGCGCGTGAGCGCGTTGGTGCGCGAGAGGAGCACGAAGCCACTTGGCGACGACTCCGCCACTTCGGAAACGGAAAAGCGAAAAGCGCTCACCAGTTGTGTCGCGGTGTTGTCCGATAATGGCGCTTTATGTGCCCAATCGCTCTCGAAAACGGCGTTCAGGCGCCCGAGAACTTCGGAATCGGTGACGGCAACGCTCAGTTCGCGGCGACGATCAAGGCTTTCCGTCCGCAGGTTCATGCTGCCGATCACAGCCAAGGCACCGTCGACGATGACGCATTTGGCGTGGAGCTTGTAGCGCGGCGTGGTTCTGAATTCGATCTCCGAGGGAAGCGTGTTGTCATGCCCCTCGTCGCCAAGGACCCGAACCGGAATGCCTTCGCGCGCCTTGTCGACCAGCAGGCGGACGATGGCCGGATCCTCGAGTTTCGCGTCGGCGATGTCGATCGAAGTCTTGGCGCTTTCCAGCAGGTAGGTCATTTTTTTTCGGCTGTTGAACGGACTGACCAGCAGAGGGGAATGATTGTCGGGATTGAAAGAAACATCGTTCCAGTCGGCGTCGAAAAGCCGGTTGATTTCGGCGGTGATGGTCGGGTTGTAGATTTCGACACCGAAATCGCGCGTGTAGTGAAGATTCTCGCGCGTCGGATTGAAGGTGAAGACAAAGGATTCGTCATCGTCCACCGTCATCATTTTGTAGTGGTAACGCGCATGTTTGCTGTCGCCGGCGGGTTCCTTCGTCCAGATGCCGGCCTCGTTGGCATCCTTGAGGAGCTTCCGGTTTTTTTCCTCCCAGCCGCGGGCGTTACTTGAAATCAGCACCCGAATTCGGATACCGCGTTGTCTGGCCTCGATCAGCGCTCGCTGGATGATCGGGTCATCCATGCGGAAAACGGTCAAGTTGATCGATCGATCGGCGCGGTCGATGGCGCGAACGATTGGGAAAAAACTATCGCCGGGTTGGACGATGAGCGAGATTTTTTGGTGCATCGCGGAAACCTTGTTGCCGTGCGTGCCGCGGTATCGGGCAGTCCGTCAGTCACGCCCGACTGGCGTTCGACGTTCGTGGAGTGGCAATAGGCATTGTAGGCGAGAGGGGCTTCGGGTCAAGTGCGTCGAGCGCCCGCTGTCGCGAGCGATTGGCGACACCCGGCCGCAGGGTGTCGCATCACGACCGGCGTTCGCCGGCCGATGCGATTACCAGGGGCTGGCGCCGAATGCCTTGGCGAAACGGGCGGCGATGTGTTCGCGGCTGGGGCGATGGTTTTGTCCGCCACGATGGGCGATCTTGATCGCGCCCATTACGGCCGCGAGCCGCCCGGTTTTTTCCCAGTCCCAACCGGCGGCAATGCCGTAAAGCAAGCCTGAACGAAAAGCATCGCCGCAGCCGGTGGGGTCTATGACCTCCTCGGCCGTCACGCAGGGGATCTCGTGGCGGTGGCCCTTGGCAAAAATCCGCGACCCTTCGCCGCCAAGGGTCACGATCAGCGCATCGACCAGGGTCGCGAGTTGTTCCAGCGACTGGCCGGTGCGATCGCACAGCAGTTTGGCTTCGTAGTCGTTGAAGCAGGCATAGGTGGCCAGTTGCATGAACCGCAGCAGATCGTCGCCGGAAAACATCGGCAAGCCCTGGCCGGGGTCGAAAATGAAGGGGATGCCGGCGGCGGCGAGATCCTGCGCGTGTTGCAACATGCCGTCGCGACCGTCCGGGGCGACAATCGCCAGGGTCGCGTCCCGCGCGTCGCCCGCCCGGTTGTGGTGCGAAAAAGTCATCGCGCCCGGGTGAAATGCGGTGATCTGGTTGTCGTCGAGGTCGGTGGTGATGAAGGCTTGCGCGGTGAAACTGTCGGGCACGCGGCGGACGTGTGCGCGGGACAGGCCGAGGGTGTCGAGACGCGTCAGGTACGGGCCGGCGTCGTCGCCGACGGTGGCCATGATCAGCGGTTCGCCGCCCAGGAGCTTGAGGTTGTAAGCGATATTGCCGGCGCAGCCGCCGAATTCCCGTCGCATTTCGGGTACCAGAAAGGCGACGTTGAGAATGTGGATCTGCTCGGGAAGGATGTGGTTTTTGAAACGATCATGGAAAACCATGATGTTGTCGAAGGCGATCGAACCGCAAATCAAGGTGGACATGGGGCGTTATCGGGGCTTTCACAAAGGTGATGGATAAAATCAGGGATAGAACACATATAGCCGGTAACCGGCGGAGTCGATGCCCGTGGTGTCCAGCCCTAGCCGGAATTCGAGATCGGCATTCGCTGGAAAAGCCGCTTCGGCCTTGCTCGGCAGGTAGTCGCGGGGGAAAAGCACGCGCCGGGCGATGGCCTTGTCGTCGACATCGGTCAGCGTCAGTTCGAGCGCGGGATAAGCTTGCGGGTAGTTGGCTCGGTTACGCAGAGTGGATTGCAAAATCAATAGCCGGCGACCTCCCGGTTCGCTCTGCAGATCGGAGCTTTCGATATTGACCAGATCGATATGGCGAGGCAAGGGAATATCCGTACCCAGGAAACCACTCAGCGTCGCCAGTACCGGCCGCATGCCGGGCAGCGCGATGGCGAGAGCGGTGCGGAAATGGAACAGCGATTGTCCGACAAGGGCAAGCAGTAGCAGGAGCGCGACGACGAGATAGGGTGTGCCACGCTGTTGACGCGCCGTGATCGGCACCGGTTTGCCGACCGGCGACGCCAGCCAGTGGCGGGCTTCCGGCTGTGCCATGCGTGGTGGCGGCACGATCTCGTCGCCGTTCGCGGTTCCGTCGGCGTCATCGGTTTTCTGGAGAGAACGGTTTTCCTGTGGCGGAAGAAGATCCGCGGTTTCGTCGTCAGGCGCTGTCAGCCGCGCCAGCATTGCTCCGCCCGGTGCTGCGATTTCCGGGTCGGCGTCGGGTGTTTCGGGCGGAGTGGGCGCGGCGTCCATCGACGTTGCCGGCAGGTCGGCGGCGGGTTCCGGGGGCGGTGCGGTGGAAACGGGGATGTCGGAAGCGGGGATGTCTGAAACGGGGGGGACGAAGGCGATGGACTCCGCAACGGCGGGGTCGGGCGTCGGGGCGTCGTCGTCGAGCAGGTTGTCGAGCGCGTTGAAGGCGGCTCCGCACCGGCCGCAGCGGACGCGTCCGGCACGGACGCGCAGATGCGTCGGCGTGACGTGGAACGCGGTTTGGCAGACGGGGCACGCGGTGCGCATCGCTCAGTCCTTCACGCCCGCGAGGCAGACCCACCCCTCGCGCGTGTCCGCGACCCTTAACGGCAGGTAAGGCGCATAGACGGCGATCAGTTCGTCGGCCTGTTCGGCGAGAATGCCCGACAAGGCCAGCCGTCCTCCCGGGCGAACGTGGCCGATTAGGGCCGGCGCCAACACTTTCAACGGGTTGGCGAGGATGTTGGCGACGACGATGTCGAACTGTCCGTGCAGATCCTGTGTCGCGTCCTGGAACGTGGCGGCGACGGCATTGCGCTCGGCGTTTGCGCGCGACGCGCCTACCGCCTGCGGGTCGATGTCGACACCCAGCACGGCCTGGGCGCCAAGCCGGGCGGCGGCGATGGCCAGAATGCCGGAACCGCAGCCGTAGTCGAGAACGGTGGCGCCTGACAGCGGCGAACGTTCCAGCCATTCCAGGCACAAACGCGTGGTCGGATGCGAGCCGGTGCCGAAGGCCATCCCGGGATCGAGCACCAGAACGATGGCGTCGGGATCGGGCGCCCGATGCCACGAAGGAACGATCCACAAGCGCCCGGAAACCCGGATCGGTTCGAATTGCGATTGCGTCAGTCGCACCCAGTCCTGTTCGGCAACGCTATCCACGGAGAAGGTGGGCGCGGCGGGAAGACCGGCCCGTCGGGCGCAGGCGTCGACCGTTGCCGCCGCATCGGCGTCCGCCGCCAGCAGGGCGACGACGCGCGAGCGTTCCCAGCCGGGCGTCGTGATCGAACCCGGTTCGCCGAACTGTGGTTTTTCCTCCGGCGTGCCGGCGTCGGCATCCTCGATGCTCGCGGCGAGCGCGCCGCTTTCCAGCAGGGCGTCGGCGAGCGCCTCGGCGTGCCGGCAGTCGGTCTGAATGCTTAAGGAGAGCCAGGCCATCGACGATGAACGGCGTCAGCCGCCCTTGTTGACCTCGTCCTTGGCCGCGAGCCGGTGTTCCAGGTAGTGGATGCTGGTTCCGCCTTCCATGAAACGGGCGTCGTGCATCAATTCCTGATGCAGGGCGATGTTGGTCTTGATTCCTTCGATGCTCATTTCCGACAGCGCGGTGCGCATGCGACGGATCGCCTGCTCGCGGCTGTCGCCATAGGCGATCACCTTGCCGACCATCGAGTCGTAGTGCGAGGGAATGGTATAGCCCTGATAGATATGCGAGTCGACACGGATGCCCGGTCCGCCCGGCGGGTGGTAAAAACTGATCTTGCCTGGCGACGGGACGAAGGTGAAGGCGTCTTCGGCGTTGATCCGGCATTCGATGGCATGACCGCGAAAGGTCAGATCGCGCTGCCGGAAACGCAGCTTTTCTCCGGCGGCGATGCGAATCTGCTCGGCGACCAGGTCAACGCCGGTAATCTGCTCGGTCACCGGATGCTCGACCTGAATGCGGGTATTCATTTCGATGAAGTAGAACTCGCCGTTTTCGTAGAGGAATTCGAACGTGCCCGCGCCCCGGTAATTGATGCGCCGACAGGCTTCCGCGCAACGCTCCCCGATGCGGACGATGTGCCGCGTGGCGATGCCGGGCGCCGGCGCCTCTTCGATGATCTTTTGATGGCGACGCTGCATCGAACAGTCGCGTTCGCCGAGATAAACCGCGTTCCGGAAACTGTCGGCAAGCACCTGTATCTCGACGTGACGCGGATTTTCGAGGTATTTCTCCATGTAAACGTTGGGGTTGCCGAAGAAATTCTGGGCTTCCGAACGCGTCATGTTCACCGCGTTGATCAGCGCCGCCTCGGTATGAACGACGCGCATGCCGCGTCCGCCGCCGCCGCCCGCCGCCTTGATGATCACCGGATAGCCGACCGCCTTGGCAATGAGCACGATTTCCTTGGGATCGTCCGGCAGCGCGCCCTCGGAACCCGGCACGCAAGGCACATTGGCGATGCGCATGGCTTCCTTGGCGCACACCTTGTCGCCCATCAGGCGGATCGTTTCCGGGCGCGGGCCGATGAACACGAAGCCCGAGGATTCCACCCGTTCGGCGAAATCGGCGTTTTCCGACAGAAAACCATACCCCGGATGGATGGCCTGGGCGTCGGTGACCTCTGCCGCCGAAATGATCGCCGGTACGTTGAGGTAGCTCTGAGCGGAAGGCGCCGGGCCGATGCATACCGATTCGTCGGCAAGTTTGACGTACTTGGCTTCGCGGTCCGCTTCCGAATGCACGACCACGGTCTTGATGCCGAGTTCGCGGCAGGCGCGCTGGATGCGGAGCGCGATTTCTCCGCGGTTGGCGATGAGAACTTTCCCGAACATGGACTGAGGGTCTCCCTAGCCGATGATGAACAGCGGCTCACCGTATTCGACCGGCTGACCGTTCTCGACCAGAATGGCCTTCACCGTGCCCGCCACGTCGGCGTCGAGTTCGTTCAGCAGTTTCATGGCTTCGATGATGCACAGGGTGTCGCCCACCTTGACCACGCTGCCCACCTCGACGAAGGGTTCGGCGCCGGGGCTGGACGCACGATAAAAAGTACCCACCATCGGCGCCGTGACGGCCTCGCCGTCCGGCAGCGGCGATTCCCTGGACTCGGAGTCGGTCGTCGCCGAGGCTGTCACGGCCGGGGCCACCACGACCGGCGGCGGCATGTAGGCGTGCTGCACACCGGGTGGCGCGTATTTGACGATACGGACCTTTTCCTCGGCATCGTTGATTTCAAGCTCGGTAATGCTGGACTCTTCGACCAGATCGATGAGTTTCTTCAGTTTTCGCAAATCCATGCCTTCTCTCCGGATGATGATGCCTGCTAGCCGCCACGCCTGAAAAATGCGCCCATGCACCCGCGTCGGCGATTGGAAGTTGTAAAGGGCGTGTTCGGCTTAAAGGGTCGGTTCAGATTGTTCGGCGGCATTTTGGCCGCGGACCATTTTCGAGGAAACAACGGTGCGATTCGCGCGACAGGCCGGCGTCCGGCGATTCAACGCCGGCGCCAAGGCATCGGCATCTTCCTTTTTTCCGACAGCCTCACGGCGCAAACCGAGGCCGAAAAGGAGTGGCGGGGCCATGGCGGACATTTTTTTGGTGAATTCCCGGCGAACGTTCATTTCGCTTCTTCATGGCGGCAAGTTTGCCGTAATTAGCTGCATTTTGTCCAGTAATACCTTTTTAAACGACGGCTTTTCCGGGTGTTCGACGGTCCGGTTCCTCACCGTCGCCGCCTAGGCCGGCGGCTCGTCCGCCGCCAGCAGTTCGCCGACGACTTCGAGCCGCGCCCGGGGGCGAACGCGCCCGTCGCGCGTTTTGAAACTGACCCGCTCCTGGTCGCGTGGATACACCACCAGATTGGCGATGGCTTCGCCGCCGATCAGGGTCAGGACCGCCTCGGCGCGTTCGGTGCGCGGCACGCTATGCTGGTAAGCGATCCGCTCGTTGAGCAGGAAGATCTCGACCTCCTTGGCGCTGTCGGCGAATAACTGAATGTCGATTTCGGCATGGCGACCGGCGGTGCCTTCGAGCACGGCGCCGGTAAGATAGGGGCTGAAGTCTTGCAGGCGCGCCATCAGTTCCGCGGCGATGCGCAACAGTTGGCGGTTTCTGGCACGCTGCTCTTCGTCTTGGAACAGGCGATGGTAAATGCGAAGTTCGTTTTCCACTTCGCCGTCGTCCGGCAGGCGCGCGCGCTCCGACAGGCCAAGATGGCGCGCGGCCTTGCGCTTGGCCAGCGTCAGGTCGCCGATTCCGTCTTCGGCCAGCAGGCGTGCCGCCATTTCGGCGACACGGCTGCGTTGCTCGGGGCGCTGATGATCGCGGCGCTTGCTCATGGGTTCATCCGGACGAGCGTTGGCAGGAGTCTGGTCCCGCGGGAACGGGTGGGCGACATGGGCGCGGGCGGGATGTCGGGTAAGCCTTCGAGAGGTCTCATGTACAATCGCGCCTCGTTCGAGCGATTTTAACCTGGATCGGTGACATGCATATTCATATCCTCGGCATTGGCGGCACCTTCATGGGCGGTCTGGCGCAACTGGCACGCGCGGCGGGACATCGGGTCACTGGCTGCGACAATGGTGTCTATCCGCCGATGAGCACGCAGCTCGAAGCCGCCGAAATTGAGTTCGTCGAAGGCTACGATGCCGCGCAAACGGCATTCGAACCCGATTGTTACGTGGTCGGCAACGCTATTTCACGCGGCAATCCGCTGCTCGAAGAGATTCTGGACCGTGGCTTGCCCTACGTGTCGGGGCCACAGTGGCTCGCCGACCATGTGCTGAATGGACGCTGGGTTTTGGCGGTGGCCGGAACGCACGGAAAAACGACCACGGCGGCGATGCTGGCGTGGATTCTCGAGGATGCCGACTTGAGTCCCGGCTTTCTGATCGGCGGCGTCCCATTGAATTTCGGGGTTTCTGCGCGATTGTCCGGCAAAACGACCGATTCGCCGTTCTTCGTGATCGAAGCCGACGAATACGACACCGCTTTCTGCGACAAACGCTCGAAATTCGTCCACTACCGGCCACGGACGGCGATTCTCAACAACCTTGAATACGATCATGCGGACATCTTCACCGATCTGGCGGCGATCGAGACGCAATTTCATCATCTGGTGCGAACGCTGCCGCGGCAGGGGTTGATCGTGACCAACGCGGCGGAAGGCAGCCTCGAACGCGTACTCGAACGCGGTTGCTGGTCGGCGGTGGAGCGTTTCAACGAGATCGCCGGTTGGCACGCCGAGGGCGACGATGGCGACGGCTCCTTGGTCCTGCTGCGCGGCGAGGAGGCGGTCGGCGCGACGCGGTGGGGCTTGAACGGTGCGCACAACCGGAACAATGCCCTTGCCGCCCTGTTGGCGGCGCGGCATGTCGGTGTGCCGCTGGCCCGGGGGCTGGCGGCGTTATCGCGCTTCAGGAATGTCAAACGGCGTCTGGAGGTGCGCGGCAAGGCAGCGGGCGTCACCGTTTACGACGATTTCGCGCATCACCCGACGGCCATCGCCGCCACCGTAGGCGGTTTGCGGCGCAAGGTCGGCGGTGCCCGCATCCTTGCGGTCCTCGAACCGCGTTCAAACACCATGAAACTGGGGGTCATGAAGGCGTCGCTGCCGGGTAGCCTGGTCGATGCCGACCGGGTGTTTTGCTACGCCGCTCATCTCGACTGGGACGCTGGCGAGGCGCTGGCACCGTTGGGCGACAAGGCGCGGGTCGACGACGATCTGGAGCGACTGATCGGGCACATCGCCGCGGTCGCCGCCGATGGCGACCACGTGCTGGTGATGAGCAATGGCGGTTTCGAGGGCATCCACGCCAGGCTGCTGGCGGCATTGGCGGCGCAGGACGCGCGGCGGAAATCAGCGCAGGAAATGGTCGGCGAGCAGGGCGGCGAATAACAGCGTCAAATAGACGATCGAATAGCGGAAAGTGCTTCGGGCCAGGCGATCACTGTAGTTCCGCCACAAAACGACGCTGTGCGCCAGAAAAATCGCGTCTAGCAGCAACGCGGCCACTAAGTACCAGGGTCCGCTCATGCCCAAGGTGTAGGGAAGCACCGTCGCTCCGGTCAACATGACCACATACAGCAGACTGTGCAGGCATGTGAGGCGGACGCCGTGCGTTACCGGCAGCATTGGCAGACCGGATTTGGCATAGTCGGCGCGGCGATAACACGCCAGCGCCCAGAAGTGCGGCGGTGTCCAGATGAAGACGATCAGGAAGAGAACCAGCGCTTCGGGGCCGATCTGTCCGGTAATCGCCGTCCACCCCAGCAGCGGCGGCATGGCCCCGGAAGCGCCGCCGATGACGATGTTCATCGGCGTCGCCGGTTTGAGGATCACGGTGTAGATCAGCGCATAGCCCAGGAAAGTGGCCAGGGTCAGCCACATGGTCAGCGGGTTGACGAATGCGTGCAATATCCACAAGCCGACGCCGCCGACCAAGGTGGCCAAGCTCAGCGCCTCGGTGGCGGAAACCTCGCCGCGGGCGGTCGGCCGCGCCCGCGTGCGCGCCATGCGGGCGTCGATGTGCTGCTCGATGACGCAGTTGATCGCCGCCGCCGCGCCGGCGACCAGGGCGATGCCGACCGAAGCGGCGACAAACATGGAGAAGGGCGGGAAGGCTGGCGCGGCCATGAACATTCCGATCATGGCGGTGAATACGATCAGGCTATTGACGCGCGGCTTGCACAGCGCGAAGAAAAACGCCAGTCGTTGTCCCGCCGAATGGCTGGCTCTGGTGCTGAGTACGGTCATGGCATTTCCTTTCATCCCACCCAAGAGTATTTCAGCAGACGCTCCAAATCCTTGAGCATCCCTCGCATATCCGGTTTGTCCGGATAACGCAGCATGACGTTGCCGAGTGGATCGACAACATAGAAGCGGTACGCGCCACCGTCGAAACGCCCACGCATGGCCGCGCCGGCTGCATTCTCCGCCGGCGCGGCAATCAGCAGATCCGGGAATTGCCGCTGGATGTCTGCCAATGCCGGGTCGGCGTCCAGCGCACCGGTGCCGGTCGCCAGCAGCAGTCGACGCAGACGCATCATTTCCTTGTTCAGCGCGACTTGCACCTGGCGGATCTTTTGCAGATCGTCCTGGCAGACGCTTTCACAGGACCCGCCATTGACCAACACCAAGGTCCATTTGTGACGCAATTCCTCGGTGGGCAATGGCCGACCGTCGCGATGGCGCAGGCCGGTTTCCGGCAACGGCCGTGGCGGTTCGATCAGTTGGCCGTGATTGCCCAGTCGGGCCGGTCGCCATTCGAACCAGTAGAGGCCGAAAGCGATCGCGAACGGCAAGGCCAGCAGGACGGTCACCAGCAGCAGCGTCCGTCGTCCGGAGGGGCGTGCGGTAGTCATCGCGGGTTGCCTGGTTGTCGCCGCAGAAGGATGGCCAGCCATATAAGCACCGTCGCCGCCGCGAAACCCCACCACTGGAAAGCGTAGCCGAGATGCCGCTCGATCCGTTCGTCCGGGCGCGGCCAATCGCGGATGAAACCGCCCGCCGAACTTTCCGGCGCCAACTGGATGATCACCGGCTGCACCGGGAAGGCGACGGCGCCCGCATAGCGTGCCAGATCGAGGTTTTGCCAGACGGTTTGCCAGCCGGCGCTGTCGTCATGCGGCGTCTCGGCGCCGAGCGTGAAGTAGCGCGTGCTGGGAGCGACAGCGGTGCCCTGGATTTCGATCAGGCCCGTCGGCGTCGCCACCGCCGGCTGATGAGCGTGATCGGCCAGCGCCGGCACCCAGCCGCGATTGACCAGCACGCGCCTGTCGCTCCCTTCCAGGCGCAAGGGCGTCACGACGTGATAGCCGGCTTGTTCGCGATGAATGCGGTTGTCGATCAATATCTGATACCGTGGTTCGTAAGTTCCGCGAGCGACTACTCGCCGAAAACGCATCGACTCCGGTTCGACGACGCTGTCCGGCATGCTCACCGGCGGTTCGGCGTTTCGCGCGTCGAGCAAGGTTTGGAGGCTTTCCTTGGCGCCGGCCTTGCGCCACTGCCATTGTCCGAAGGAAATGAACGATGGCACGAGCACCAGCACCGCCAGCGTCGGCAGCAGGTGGCGCCGGAAGCGCCGCCAAAAATGCCGGCGCGGTGCGAGTGCGTTTGCCGGCATGCCCGCTCCGCGCGCATAATCGGTTTCCCTTTCCTCGGAGTCGGCCATGTTCAAGCTCATCGTTGTCGTCTTGCTGCTCGCCGTGGTGGGAAGCCTTTTCTCCGGCTTATTTTTTCTGTATCGCGACCGTGGCGCCGGCGTCCGCACCGCACAGGCACTGACGCTGCGCATCGGCTTGTCGATCCTGATCTTTGCCCTGCTGCTGATCGGCTTCCGTCTGGGCTGGATTCCCGGTTACAGCCAATAGACGAGTACGAATAAGCCCAGCCAGACCACGTCTACGAAGTGCCAGTACCAAGCCACGCCTTCGAAGGCGAAGTGCCGGTCAGCACTGAAATGGCCGCTGAGGCCGCGTCCGAAAACCACCATCAGCATGATCGCGCCGAGCGTGACGTGGAAGCCGTGAAAGCCGGTGAGCATGAAAAAAGTGGCGCCATAGACGCCGGCGCCAAGCGTCAGGCCCAGTTCGGTGTAAGCGTGATGGTATTCCCAGGCCTGAAAACCGAGGAACAGAACGCCGAGGGCGATGGTCAGGAACAGACCGATGTTCATTTGGTTGCGCTGGTTTTTCAGCAAGCCCCAGTGCGCCCAGGTCAAGGTGGCGCCGGAGGTCAGCAGCAAGGCGGTGTTCAGCGCCGGCACGCCCCAGGCGCCCATCGGCGTGAAGGCCGCGCCTTTCGGGCCGGCCGACGGCCAAGCCGCCGTGAAATCCTTCCACAGGGAAAACGCCGGGTCCATGCCGGCCAGCGCCGGCACCGAAATATTGCGCACGTAGAACAAGGCGCCGAAGAACGCGGCGAAGAAGGCGACTTCCGAGGCGATGAACCAGACCATTCCATAGCGGAAGGATTTGTCCTCCCATTCCCGGTAGGAGCCGCTCTGGTTTTCGTAAATCACCTTGCCGAACCAGTGATAAACCACGAACAAAATCACCGCCGCCGCGGCGATCATGATCCAGCGGCCAGGCGCGAAGGCGTTCATCTGCAGTATGAAACCCAAGGCCAGCAGGAAGATGCCGCCGGACAGCATGAAAGGATACGGGCTGGGCTGCGGCACGAAATAGTGATGCGCTTGCGGCGAGGTGTGGCTGCTCATTCGTCACTCTCTTTCTTTAGGAGCGGTTTTCGGGCCATCGACGTTGAAAAAAGCGTAAGACAGCGTCACGGTGCGGATTTTTTCGTCGATTTCCGGCTTGACAATGAAGGTGAGCGGTAGCTCCCGGCTCTCACCAGGCGCCAGCGTCTGCTGCGAGAAGCAAAAGCAGTCGAGTTTCTCGAAATGCTGCGCCGCCTGGCCCGGTGAAACGCTTGGCACGGCCTGCCCGACGATGGCGCGGTCCGAACTGTTATGCACCAGAAACTTCGCCATGTGCAATTCGCCGGGATGCAGATCCATGCTGGTGGTCAGCGGCCGCATTTCCCATGGCAGGCCCGGCATGACCGTGCCGGTGAATTCGACGGTCACGACCCGCCCTGGATCGATGCGCGACGGGGCTGGAGCGACGCCGGCAATGCCGCCGACGCCCAGTTTCCCCGGGTTGCCTGTTTTACCGTTGAAACCGGTGGCCGCGCACAGGACATCGTAAAGCGGTACCAGCGCGAAGGCAAAGGCGAATGCGCCAACCACCAGCAGTAGGAGCTTGACTACCAGCGTCCGGCTACTGCGCGCGGTCGCGGGCGACGGGTGATGAGCCTGGCTTGTTTCCATGGCGTCAGGGCCGGTAGAAAGCGAACCCGATCACATAAATCGCGACGGCCACCGCGCCAAGCAACCACGCCAGGCGGCGACTGCTCGCGCGGCGCCGTTCGAGTTCCGCCGTCGTGAAGCCTTCGGAATCGTTCATCGCGACATCCCCTTGCCGGCCGATGGCGCTCATTTGATCACCGGCTGGGTTTCCCAGGAATGGTGCGGCGGTGGCGAGGAAAGATCCCACTCCAGGCCGTCGGTGCCATCCCAGACCTTGTCGCTTGCTTTTTCGCCGCCCTTGACGCACTTCCAGATGTTGATGGCGAAGATCAGTTGCGAGCAGCCGAGAATGAAGGCACCGACGGTCGAAATGGCATTGAACTCGGCGAACTGCAACGCATAGTCCGGAATGCGGCGCGGCATGCCGGCCAGACCGAGGAAGAACTGTGGCATGAAGGTCAGATTGAAGGAGATGACGGTCAGCCAGAAATGCCATTTGCCTAGTGTTTCGCTGAACATGTGGCCGGTCCATTTTGGCAACCAATAGTAAACACCGGTCATCACGCCCATGATGCCGCCGGCGAACAGTGCGTAGTGGAAGTGCGCGACCACGAAATAGCTGTGATGATATTGCGCGTCGGCCGCCACGTCGGCCAGCACCAAGCCGGTCAAGCCGGCCAGGCCGAAGAGGACGATGAAGCCTTGCGCGAACAGCATCGGCGTTTCGAAACTCATCGCTCCGCGCCACATCGTCGCCACCCAGCAGAAGAACAAGACCGCCAGGGGCAACGAAATGAACATCGTGCTGTACATGAAATAGAGCAAGGCCGGAACCGGCAGGCCGGCGGTGAAGAAGTGATGCGCCCAGACGATCACCGACAACACGCCGATGGCGATGAAGGAATACACCTGCGCCTTGTAGCCGTAGATCGGCTTGCGCGAGAAGGTCGAAATCACGTGCGGAATCAGACCCCATATCGGCAGCAGCAGAATGTAGACCTCGGGATGGCCGAAGAACCAGAACAGGTGCTGGAACAGAATCGGGTCTCCACCGCCGGCGGCGTTGAAGAAGTGGGTTCCGAAATGGCGGTCGGTCAGCAGCATCGTCACCGCGCCGGCAAGCACCGGAATGGTGGCGATCAGCAGGAAAGCGGTGATCAGCCAGCCCCAGGCGAACAAGGGCAGCTTCATCATCGTCATTCCCGGCGCGCGCAGGTTGAAGATCGTAACGATGATGTTGATCGAACCGAGAATCGACGAGATGCCGAGAATGTGGATCGAGAAAATCGCGAAATCCACGCCCATGCCGCCCTGCACCGACAGCGGCGCGTACATCGTCCAGCCGGTGGCCACCGCGCCGTCGCCGACTCCGAACAAGGCCAGAATGAAAGGCAGGGTTAGCAGGATCGCCGCCGGCGGCAACAACCAGAAGCCCCAGTTGTTGATCCGTGGCAGCGCCATGTCCGGCGCGCCGATCATCAGCGGAATCTGCCAGTTGGCGAACCCGGTCGCCGCCGGCATCAAGGCCGCGAAAATCATCACCAGCGCGTGTACGCCGATCAACTGGTTGAAAAACTCCGGTTGCATCAACTGCAAGCCCGGCTGGAACAATTCCGCCCGCACCGCAAGAATCATCGCGCCGCCGACAAAGAACATGATCAGCGCGAAAGTCATGTACATCGTGCCGATATCCTTGTGGTTGGTCGTCGTCAGCCAGCGCATCAGGCCACCCTGGTAATGGTCCGCATGGTGGCTGTCGCCGTGCTCGATAGAAGAGACATTGCTCATGGTAATCTCCTGATTCCGTGGCGTTATCGCAGGGACTTGATCTGAGCCGGCTGGATCAGATCGCCCTTGGTATTGCCGAAGCTGTTGCGCTCGAAAGTAATCACCGCCGCAAGATCGGCGTCGGACAAGGTGGTCTTGAAGGCTTGCATGGCGGTGCCGTCCTTGCCGTTCATCACCCGATCCGGGTGGCTATCCTTGAGCAGCTTGCCTTCCGGCGACAGCAGCGGGCCATTGACGATCTTGCTGCCGGCGAGCGCCGGAAACACCGGCGGCAAGCCCTGTCCTTCCGGCTGATGGCAAGCGGCGCAATTCTTCGCATACACCTCCTTGCCCGCGGCGATCAGCTCATCCTTGCTCCAGGTCTTGTCCGCTCCGGCGCTGGCGGCTGTTTGCTCGGCCTTTTTCTTGTCGACCCAGGCCAGATAGTCGGCTTCCGGAACCGCGTGCACCACCACCGGCATGAAACCGTGGTCCTTGCCGCACAATTCGGCGCATTGACCGCGATAAACACCCGGCTCCTCGATCTTGAGCCAGGTCTCGCGCAAGAAACCGGGGATGGCGTCGCGCTTGACGCCGAACTGCGGCACCCACCACGTGTGGATCACGTCGGTCGAGGTCAGCAGCACGCGCACCTTCTTGCCCACGGGCAGAACGACCGGGTTATCCACTTCCAGCAGGTAGTGCTCGCCCTTGGCGTCCTTGTTGGCGATCTGTTCGCGTGGCGTGCTCAGGGTGCTGATGTATTTCACGCCGTTGTCCGGGTACTCGTACTGCCATTTCCACTGCATGCCGGTGACCTTGAGCACCATGTCGGCCTTGTTTTTGGTGTCTTCCATGTCCAGCACCGCGTGGTAAGCGGGAATGCCCATCAGGATGTAGTCGATGAACAACAGGATCGCGAAGGGCACCAGCGTCCACAGCCACTGCACGGTACCCGTTGGCCCGGTGAATTTCGCCGGCCGATGACCGACGCTCTTGCGGTGCTTGATCATCGAATAAATCATGATTCCAAATACCGCCAAGAACAGAACGGTGATGACGATCATGAAATGATTGTGAATCTCCAGCGTGTCGCGAGCGATTGGCGTGACCGGTTTCGGGAAATTCCAGCTGTAATCGGCGCTCGCCGGCGTCGTCAGCAACATCGTCGCCAATGCGGCGAAGGAAACGCCGGCCCGGAGACCGCCAACCCATGGACAGAAACGATGAAGGATTTTCAATTTGCCTCCCTGTAATGTTTTGTCGGGGCTAAAGCGCTCCCAGGTTTTTTTTTAGCTCCGCGGCGAGAGATTTTTTCTGCTCGTCGGTCAGCAGGCTGCCCACTTCGATTTCTTTTCCGTGTGAGCGAATCAGCAAACGACTGCGGTGTTGCCCCGACGGACGGACCAATTGCAGACGCGCCCAGTAAGGCTGGAATTCATGGCGCTGCAGCCGCGAGCCACGGCGGATTTCGACCGTCAGATACCCGGATGCCAGCGTGATCTTTTCGAAATCGCCGATGGACGCCGCCGTCTTGCGCAATGCCCACCAAAGAACAGCCAACTCCAAGCCGGCAAATGGCACTACCGGCCAAGCGCCGAAAAAAGCAAAAGCCAAGGCAATGAGACTGGAAACGACCGCCGTGCCAATGAACAAGTGTCTGCGCCCGCTTTCCGACAAGGAGTCGTTCGGGCGGACCAGCCACATTCGCTCCCCAAGCGTTTGTGCGGCGATCAGGCTCATCTACTTCCCCCAACTGCATCGAGATGAACGGTTAATCGAACTTGATTTGACATAGATCAAAAAGCCGATCAGCGGAGTGTAGCACGAAGATTTGTATCCATTGCAAGAGCCGTGGACGAGAAATCCGCGGCGTCCGCGTTTTCCGTTCGACAAACCATGCCGAGCTTGGTGCCGTTCCGAGGGTCAATGATGGCTGACGAGACCGTCGCATCCGGCTTCTGCTGCTAGAATCGCGCGTTTCCTCTCCTCTACAGATCGGCCCTGTCGCTACCATGGCTACGGATTACCTCGAAAAAATTCTCAACGCGCAGGTTTATGACGTCGCGACCGAAACGCCACTGGATTTCGCCCCCGGGCTGTCGAACCGGATCGGCAACCGCATACTGCTGAAACGGGAAGATCTGCAACCGGTGTTCTCGTTCAAGTTGCGTGGCGCCTATAACAAAATCGTGCGGCTGTCGGCGGAAAGACTCAAGCGTGGCGTGATCTGCGCCTCGGCTGGCAACCACGCGCAAGGGGTCGCGCTGGCCGCCGCCAAAGTCGGGTGCCGCGCGGTCATCGTCATGCCGACCACCACGCCGCAGATCAAGATTCAGGCCGTCAAGGCGCGCGGCGCCGAGGTGGTGCTTGCCGGAGAATCCTTCGACGAGGCTTGCACGCATGCCCTCGAACTCGAAAAAAGCGAAAAACTGACCTTTGTCCATCCGTTCGACGATCCGGAAGTCATCGCCGGGCAGGGAACGATCGGCATGGAAATCCTCCGCCAGCACGCCAAGCCGATTCATGCGGTTTTTTGTTGCGTCGGCGGTGGCGGGCTGATTTCCGGCGTGGCCGCCTATATCAAACGCGTTCGCCCGGAAACGCGGATCATTGGCGTCGAGGCGATCGACGCCGACGCCATGGCGCGGTCGTTACGTGAGAACCGACGGGTCCGGCTTGAGCATGTGGGTCTGTTCGCCGACGGCGCGGCGGTCAAGAATGTCGGCGAGGAAACCTTCCGGCTCTGCCGCATGTATGTGGACGAAATGGTGCTGGTCGATACCGATGCCATTTGCGCGGCAATCAAGGATGTCTTCGAGGATACGCGCGCGGTGCTGGAACCGGCCGGCGCACTGGCGGTCGCCGGCGCCAAGGAATACGCCAAGCGACACAAACTCAAGGACAAGACGCTGGTGGCGGTTGCCTCCGGCGCCAACGTCAATTTCGACCGTCTACGTTTCGTCGCGGAACGTGCCGAGATCGGCGAGCAACGCGAGGCCGTTTTCGCCGTCACCTTGCCGGAAAAACCGGGGGCTTACAAAAAATTCGTCTCGCTGATCGGTTCGCACAACATCACCGAATTCAATTATCGCTACAACGACCGGCGGGACGCGCACGTCTTCGTCGGCATTCAGGTCGCCTCGCGCGCCGAATCGGTGAACCTGCTGGAAAATCTGCGCAAACACGCCTACCACACCCTGGATCTGACCGACGACGAAATGGCCAAGGGTCATATCCGGCACCTGGTCGGCGGTCACTCGCCGCGGGTGGCCAATGAAATCGTTTATCGATTCGAGTTTCCCGAGCGTCCTGGCGCGTTGATGAATTTCCTCAACCGGATGAGTACCGGTTGGAACATCAGCCTGTTTCACTACCGCAACCACGGCGCCGACTACGGCCGCGTTCTGGTCGGCATACAAGTGCCGCCGGACGAAATGGGCGAATTCGAAAAATTTCTGCGCACGCTGGGCTACGCGTTTTGGAACGAAAGCGACAACCCCGCGTACCGTTTGTTTCTTTCCTGATTTATTACGACTTCCTATTAAAGGGCGGTATTTGTTCGGGCAATCGATCACCGATCCGAACAAACTCCGGCGTCAGATTCAGGAAAGGCATGCCAGCAAACGATGGTGCGACAACGGATTGGACGGCCCGGTCGGCGTGTTGCTAGAAGGCGCCTGGGATTCCTCTGACGAGAACCCTGGCGTCGACGCCAGGAGTTAAGAAATTGGCGCGGTTGCGTACGGTTGCTTGGCCAGTCAAATTTTTTTGCTGGACGGCGCGAGGCTGTAACTCCCGGCATTGACAGCGCCCTGGTTGTCGAGGCCAGGGTCGCTGGTGATGAAAGGCGTGTCCTTGACGTGAACCAGCAGCCGGATGGAGGCATGCGGTTCGCCGATCCACAGGCGATAGGCGAGACGACGCCTTGCACTTGCTCGCCGTTGCTTCAACGGCGTGTGTTTTCCAGACGGCTGCCTTCGTGATGGCCTTCGACGATGGCGATGCGAATGGTGCCGTCGGTGACATCCTGTTGCGGCAAATAGACCCGGACGAACCAGCCGCGTTCGCGGTAGTAAGCGGCGATGCGCTGGGCGGCTTGTTCAAGTTCGGCGAAGGTCAGCGACTGGCCGGTGAGATCGGCGATCCGGGAATGCAATTCGGCGACGGGAATCCGCGTCGCGCCTTCGATGACCAGGCGGCGGACGGTTACCCGAATGGCATTGACGTCGTCGCCCATCGACCGCGCGACGGGAATAGTCACGGTCGGACCGCTTGGGCGTGGGGCTTGCAGGTGACGTTCGGCTTCGCGCTGCAAGGCGCCGGCGTCGGGTGGGGTTTGCGCCAAAACGACCGGAGAGAGGCCGCTCAGGAAAGCAAGAAAGACAGCGCGAATGATGATCGAGTGGGTTTGCATGGAAACCTCGGGGCGATTTCAGGAGCGGCAGTCACAGACACCCGATCCAAAATTAGTTTAAATCTAGGCCGTTGGAAATTTTTTACCTGTCGGTTCGAACGCGTTCGACAATACATCTTGCCAAGCCGGCGCCACGCTGGTTTACGACTTTGGCGGTTCCCCTCTCGTTCGGAATCGCCGTCGTTTTTCTTTATCGTTTCAGGGATACTACCCTACCCCGGAAGGCGAAACGCCGAGGCAAATCCAAACGACGCGAAGGAGTACGAGATGGCGGGATACGAAAATTACATGGAAGATGCCCAGGAGATCGAGCTAGAGATCGAGCGCAAGGGCATCGCGCTCGGCATCGATTGGAACGACGAAGCGCAGGTTCGTGCATTGGCCCGGGAGGCGCTCGATTATTCGCCGGACGACACCCACCTCAAAGCCTCGGCGCCGCTCGATCACACATTGCTGGCCAAAATCGATCTTTTCGGATTGGCGGGGTTGATGCTGCGCACCATGGAAGAAAGCGCCGGCATCGGGATCGAAAGCCACGGCGGTGTCGCCTGGAAGGCATTCGCCAAGGCACTGTGGGCCGAAGTGGCCTCGCGCAAATAACCGCCGGCGCGACCGCGCCCAGCGGCACGGAAAACCGCCGCCATCCAGAGGGTGGCCTCCGTGGACGGCCTCGAAGCCCGCCTCGTCAGGCGCGTCGCCGGAACGGCGCGCCTGACGAGTGTTCGTCGAAGGTAACGCGAATCTTCTATCGAACGCCCTTGCCGCTGGCCAGGCGTTGCAGCACGCGGACCATCAGGTCGACTTCCTCGCAGGTGTTGTAGAACGCCAGCGAGGCGCGCACCGTTGCTTCGAGTCCGAAGCGGCGCAGGATCGGCTGCGCGCAGTGGTGGCCGGCGCGGACGGCGATGCCCTCTTCGTTCAGCGCCGAACCGACCTCTTCCGTGCGATAGCCGGCGAGGATGAACGACAGCACGCTGGCCTTGTCGTCGGCGGTGCCGATCAGACGCAGCCCGGGTATCGTTTTGACCCGTTGCGTGGCGTAGGCAAGAAGATCGTGCTCGTAACGGGCGATGTTCTCGATGCCGATCCGCTGCACGTAGTCGATGGCCGCGTCGAGACCGGCGGCGTCGGCGATGTTGCCGGTGCCGGCTTCAAAACGCGCCGGCACGCCCTGGTACAGCGTCCGCTCGAAGGTGACGTCGGCGATCATGTTGCCGCCGCCTTGCCAGGGCGGCATGGTTTCCAGCAACTCGCGTTTGCCGTAAACCACGCCGATGCCGGTCGGCGCGAAGACCTTGTGTCCGGAAAAGACAAAGAAATCGGCGTCCAGCGCCCGCACATCGACCCGCATGTGCGAGACCGACTGCGCGCCGTCAACCAGTACCCTGGCGCCGACGCGATGCGCGAGGTCGACGATTTCCTTGACCGGCGTCACCGTGCCCAGGGCGTTGGATACCTGGGTGATGGCCACCAGCCGGGTGCGGTCGTTGAGCAGCCGCTGGTAGTCCTCCAGCAGGAGCTGGCCCTGCTCGTCGACCGGAATCACCCGCAGGCGTGCGCCGTTTTCCTTGGCCAGTTGCTGCCAGGGAACGATGTTGGCGTGGTGTTCGAGCAGGGAGACCACGATTTCGTCGCCCTCGCCGATGTTCTGCTTGCCCCAGGTTTTGGCCACCAGGTTGATCGCCTCGGTGGCGCCGCGCACGAAGACGATTTCCTCGGTCGACGCGGCGCCGAGAAAGCGTGCCACCTTGCAGCGGGCGGCTTCGTAGGCGTCGGTGGCGCGCGCGGCGAGTTCATGGGCGGCGCGGTGGATGTTGGAATTCTCGTGCTGGTAGAAGTGCGCCAGACGGTCGATCACCGCTTGCGGTTTCTGGGTGGTGGCGGCGTTGTCGAACCACACCAGCGGCTTGCCGTTGACCCGTTCGGCCAGGATCGGAAAATCGCGGCGCACCGCCTGCACGTCGAACGCCGGGAAACGGCTGGCGTCGGCCGCTGGCACGGCGGTCGGCACGCGCGGTTCGACGAAGTAATAATCGCCATGGCCGACGCCTGGCGCGGGCGAGCGACGCGGTTCGGCACGCTCTTCGGCCAGTTCGCCGAGGAGGCGGCGCAAGGCGCCGTCGCCGGGCAATTCGAAGGGACGGGCGACGACGCGGTTGTCCGCCGTTGCCGCCGCCGGCAGCGCTGTCGCCTCGTTGAGGAAATAGTAGGGCGAGAGCGGCAGCCCCGCCGGCACCGGGGCGCCGGCCGGCGCCTTTATCGGCATGGCGGTCGGCAGCGCCGCGGCGTAGGCGGCGGGAACGCCGAAGTCGTTCGCCGACGAGGCGTCGAACGAAACGCCCGGTGCCGCCTGCAAGGCCGACGCGCTGTCGTCGCCACGTCGATCGGCAAAGTCGGCGTCGGTCGGCGGGTTGACCGCGTGCGCGGCGCCGGGCAGCGCCCGGAGGAAAGCGCTGGCCAGACGGCCGAGCGTTTGCTCGTCTGGAATGGCTGGCGCGTCGCCGGGCGAGGCGCCCTGTGAATCGCCTCGCGAATCAGCGGTAGGTATCTGGATAGTCATGGTACTTGTCGACTTCAACGTCTTCGAGAACGGCCAGCGCGTCTTCCGCGTGCACGGCCAGCGAGCAGTACAGCGAAATCAGGTAGGAGGCGATGGCGTTGCGGTCGATGCCCATGAAGCGCACCGACAGGCCGGGGCTTTGCTCGCCCGGCAGACCCGGCTGGTAAAGCCCGACCACGCCCTGGCGCTTGTCGCCGACCCGCAGCAGCAGCACCTTGGTCTTGCCGTCCTCGACCGACACCTTGTCCGACGGAATCAGCGGAACGCCGCGCCAGGTGAGGAATTGGGAGCCGAACAGCGACACCGTCGGCGGCGGCACGCCGCGACGGGTGCACTCGCGACCGAAAGCGGCGATCGCCAGCGGGTGGGTGAGGAAGAAGGCGGGTTCCTTCCACACCTTGGTCAGCAGATCGTCGAGGTCGTCCGGCGTCGGCGCGCCGGTCAGCGTCGAAATGCGCTGCGAATCGGCGGTATTGGCCAGAAGGCCGTAGTCGGGGTTATTGATCAGCTCGCTTTCCTGGCGTTCCTTGATCGTTTCGATGGTCAGCCGGAGCTGTTCCTTGATCTGGTCGTGCGGGTTGCTGTAAAGGTCGGAGACGCGGGTGTGCACGTCGAGAATGGTGGTGACGGCGCCGAGAAAGTACTCGCGCGGCTTGTCGTCGTAATCGACGAAGGTTTGCGGCAATTCGGACTCGTCGCGCTTGGCGCAGGCGACGCGCACGTCGCGCGGATTCTTGACCTGGTTCAGTCGGTAGATGCCGGCTTCCACCGGCAGCCACTGCAGCAGGTGCGTCAGCCAGCGCGGCGAAATGGTGGAAAGCTGCGGTACGGTTTTGGTGGCGTTCGCCAGTTGCCGGGCGGCGAGGTCGCCGAGCGCGGCCTGGGGGGGATGATCTGCCATGAAGGACTCCTTGCTCCTGTAGGTGCTGCCGGTGATGAAAAAAGGGGAAAAAATGGAAAATCGGCGCCGCGCGGCAACGGTCGTTCAAATATTCAAATACCGCCGCCGTTTTCCAGCGCTTCGTTTCGGGACACCGCCTGGGTGAGAAAACTGCCGGGCGGAATACTGTGCGTCAGCCAGACGTTGCCGCCGACCGAGGAGCCTCGACCGATGGTGACCCGGCCGAGAATGGTCGCGCCGGCATAGATCACCACGTCGTCCTCGACGATGGGGTGGCGCGGCGCGCCTTTTTCCAGGGCGCCGTCGGCGTCGACGCTGAAGCGCTTGGCGCCCAGCGTCACCGCTTGATACAGGCGCACGCGATTGCCGATCACCGCCGTTTCGCCGATCACCACGCCGGTTCCGTGATCGATGAAGAAGCCGTGGCCGATGCGCGCGCCGGGGTGAATGTCGATGCCGGTGCTCGAATGGGCGAGTTCGGACACCATCCGCGCCAGCAGCGGCACGCCAAGCTGGTAAAGCGTGTGCGCCAGACGGTGATGGACGATCGCCAGCGTCCCCGGATAGCAGAGCACGATTTCGTCGACGCTGCGCGCCGCCGGGTCGCCGCGAAACGCGGCCTCGACATCGCTGTCGAGCAATTCGCGTATGCCCGGCAGGGCGGCGGCGAAGTGCCTGACGACGGCAATCGCGTCGCCGTCGATGGTCGTCGGATCGACCAGCGGGTCATGGCGGGCGACGTGCGCCAGTTCCAGGCGCACTTGTTCGAGCAGGCCGCGTAGGGCGACATCGAGCGTGTGGCCGACGTAGAAGTCCTCGCTCGGGCCTTGCAAGAGGTCCGGCGGGCCGAGCCGCATCGGAAAAAGCGCCCCGCACAAGCGCTCGACGATGTCGCGCAGCGCGTCTCGGGAAGGAAACTCGCGGCCGCCCGATTCGAGAGGCCGGTTTTGCGACAGCCGCCAGCGTTCGCGGGCGACTCGCAAATCGCGGACGATGTCGTCGAGATCCCAGAGCGTCGTGGCCGAGACGTCGGCGACGGCGGGCAGCGGGGCGTTCATCGCGCGCTCCTCAGTCCTGCTGCCACGGCAAGCCGTGAAAGCGCCAGCCGCCGGTCGCGCCGCGTTGCCCGTCGGCGGTGATTTCGCCTTCGAAGCCTTCGAGCACGTTGAAGACGCGGGTGAAACCGGCACGGGTCGCCGCTTCGGCGGCGGCGGCCGAGCGTTTGCCGCTGCGACAGATCAGCAGGATGGCGTCGTTTTTGCCGGCCTTGCCGGCCAGTTCGCGCGTGAAGCGCGGATTCTTGGTCAGGGCGGCGCCGGATTGCCATTGCACCAGCGGCGTGCCGGGAACGTGCCCGACGTATTTGTATTCTTCGGCGGTGCGCACGTCGATCAGAATGGCGGCGCCGCTTTCAGCCAGTTCCCAGGCTTCATGCGGCGTGACCGAGCCGGCATAGCCCAGAGCGTCGCGGGTGGCGCGCGCGCTCGCGGCGGCGAGAATTCGGTCCGGCTCGCCGTCGCGCACGATGATCGAGGAAGACGGTTTCGTGGCCGGCGGGACGGGTTGAAGGGCGGTGGCGGGCATCGGAATCTCCAGGAAGGTCAAGCGTTCGGGGGCGGTGTCTAGCGATGGCGCGGACTTTAGCCACCGGAGCGGCATTGGCGAACGAAGAAAATCTGCATTGCTTATAACGGGGCGCCGCCGCCAGCGCGTATCGGCGAACGACGGGCAAAAAAAACCCGGCGGGAGCCGGGTTTTTCGCGAAGACGACATCAGGGTTTTGGCGACGGTTTTTCGCCGCCGGGATTCTGCGGCTTCATCATTTTGCCGCGCATGGCGCCGCGCTGGCTGGCGTGCATCTCTTCGAAGGTTTTTTTCTGCTCCGGCGTCAGTTGAGCATAGAAACTTTTCAGCGCGCTGACATGTTCGCTCATCCGCTCGTTGCGTTCTCTGGAGAATTCGAGCATTTTCTCGGCGCGTTCCGGCGTGGTCAGTTTCGACCACTCTTCCGGCGGCATCATGCCGGGGCGCGCTTTCGGCTCGGTGTCCATCAGTTTCTTCCAGGCGGGCTCTTGCGCCGCGCTCAGTTTCAAGGCCTCGTGGAGCCGCTGTTGATGCTGTTCCCTCATTTTCATGTGTTGTTCGTGGCGCGCGCCGTGATCGTACATGGCGTCGCAACCGCGATCGCGGTCGGCCAATGCCGGCGTGGCCGCGGCCATGCCCAAACCAGTGGCGAGAAGGACGGTTCCCAGGGTGCGATAGTGGTTCATTTCTTTCCTTACAGGGTTGTCGACAAGGGAGGATGAGCGTTCGGCGGTGGCTGGACGGTTTCCGTTCAGGCCCAGGTGCTCGCGGGTGGTGCGGATGAAGGCGGCAATGAACGGGTGCGTGCCCGTGTCGATGCCATGTTCACCGGCTGAAGCGTTCGGCGATTGCCGAAAAAGACGATTGCGCTGTGCGGTTGGCAGAGTATTCAAGGCGGGTCTCCGTTGAAGGTTGCTCGGGAAAACGCATGATGCCGTCAAAGACGACGTTTCGGGGTGTGCTCATTGCAACGGTTTGTATCCTAATGTTGCACCCGTGGCCGACGGTCAGCGCTCGTGCCAGTAGCGCCGGTAGTCGCTACGATACGCCGACAGGGCGCTCGCTTCGCTCAGGTTGAAACCGATGGCGCCGTTCCGGTCGGTGCGCCACTGCCGGCTGCGGCCATGGCGTTCGAGGACATCCGGATGGGGATGCCGGTAGCGGTTGCGGTAGCCGACGGGAAAGATGACCTCCTCGGCGCCGACGGCGGCGACGAAATCGGCGGTCGACGACGTTCGGCTGCCATGATGCGGCACCACCAGCACCCGGCTGCGCAGCAATTGCGGCGCCCGTTCGAGCAGGGCGCGTTCGTCGCGTGCCTCGATGTCGGAAGTGAGCAGGACGCTGGCCTCGGCGTTTTCGATCCGCAGCACGCAACTCATGTTGTTGGTTTTGGCGATTGCGTGCCGGTAATCGTCCGCGCCCGGGTGCAAAACGGTGAAACGCACGCCGTCCCATTCCCAGGACTGTCCGGCAAAACAGCGTTCGCCGGTCAGCTCGGGAACGGACGTCAGGATTCGCCCGACCGGTACCGCTTCCAGGATGGCCGACACGCCGCCCGAGTGATCGGTATCGCGATGCGTGACCATCAGGGTGTCGATGCGCTCGATGCCGATCGCGCGCAGATACGGCACGATGATGCGCTGGCCGGCATCGGATTCGGCGCTGTAGAGCGGGCCGGTATCGTAGAGCAGGTTATGTCCGGCGGTGCGCACGACCACGCCCAGCCCCTGTCCGACATCGAGAACATCGATCCGGGCGTCGCCGCTCGCGGGCCGTGGCGCCGGCCAGAACAGCATCGGCAGCAGCAGGCACGCGCCGGTCCAGCGGCCGGGAAACCCGCGCGGCAACAGCAGCCACGACACGCCGACGACCGCCAGCGCGACCGTCGGCAGGGGCGGCGTCGGTTGTTGCCAGAGCGGCCAGCCCGTCAGCCAGTCGAGAAACCACATCAGCCCCGATAGCAGCCCGTGATCCGCCTGTAATAGCGGGGGCCAGGGAACGACCGCGAATAGCAGCGCCAGCGGTGTGATCAGAAAGCTGACCATGGGAATGGCCACGGCATTGGCCACCGGCGACACCAGCGAAAATTGCTGGAACATCAGCAACAGCAAGGGCAACGTTCCCACCGTCACCGCCCATTGCGTGGCGCCCCAGCCGGCGAGCGCCGTCCGCCAGCCGCGCTGCGCGCCGACCCTGGCGGTGCCGACGTAAAACAATAGGCCGACCGCCGCGAATGACAACCAGAAGCCCGGCGCCAGCACCGCCCAGGGATCGATGAGCAGCACCGGCAGCAAGGCCAGCAGCAGGCCGCGGCTGGCGCCGAGGTTGCGTCCCGACCACAGCGCCAGCGCCACCGCCGACAGCATGTACAGCGTTCGCTGCGTCGGCACCGAGAAGCCGGCGAGCAGCGAATAGGTGCAGGCGGCGAACCAGCCGGCGGCAATCGCCGCCTTCGGCGCCGGCAGAAAGAGCATCAGTCGCTCGCCGCGCCGCCAGAGCCAGCCGATCAGACCGGCGAACAGCGCCGCGACCATGGTGACGTGCAGACCGGAAATCGACATCAGGTGCGTGACGCCGGTTTGCCGGAACACGCGCCACTGTTCGGACGAGATCGCTTGCTGATCGCCGACCGCCAGCGCGGCGAGAATGCCGACATAGGGTGCGTCGGGCGCGGCGGCGAAAAAAACGCGGCGAAGCCGGTCGCGCCATCTTTCGATGATGTAAGCCGGCCGCTCGACGAAGTCGTCCAGCCGCTCGGCGACAGCACGCGGGCGCACATGACCGGTGGCGCGCAGGCCGCGCTCGAACAGCCAGGCTTCGTAATCGAAGCCATGGGGGTTGGCGTTGCCGTGCGGCCGCTTCAGCCGCACGGTGAACCGCCAGCGTTCGCCGGGTCGCAATAGCGGCGCGTCGCGCCATTCGTCGTCGTGCGCGCCGCGATACCAGGAGAGCATGATTTTGCGCGGCAGCCGCGCCTGGGGCGTTTCGGCCGTCTCGACATCGAACTCGAAGCGCTCGCCACGATCGAAGCGATGCGGCAAGGCGGCGACGGTGCCGACGACTTGCACGTCCACGCCCTCCCACTCGCTCGGCAAGTGGTCGCGCAACCGCTCTTCCGCGCGCCAGGTGGCCCAGCTCAGGCCGAGAACGGCGGCGGCCAGTGGCGTTGCGATGCGTAAAGGCAGGTGTCGATGTTGGCTGACCGCCAAGGACAGCAGGGCGATACCGGAGCATGCGGTCAGCGCGCCAGCCAGCAATGTCAATGACGGCAACACATCCTGAACCTGCAGAAGCCCGACGCCAGCGGCGAAAGCAAGTATGGTCAGCCGCACGGTAAGCGCGCCGGCGAACCGGCAACCCGAGCGCCGGTCATTTTCCGTTGCCAGTCAACGCTTTACCACGCTTCAAGGCACCGATGGCGCGCATTCAGTTCAGTTTGAAGCGATTGACCCCCGCTTCGAGCGCTTCCGAGAGCTGCTCCAGTTGCCCGGCGGTCGCGGCGTTGCCGGCAACGATGGTGCAGTTTTCCGCCGCCATCGCGGCAACACGCTCGACGTTGCGCGCGATTTCTCCGCTGGCGACGCTCTGTTCGCGCAAGGCCATCGAAATTCCGGCGACCTTTTCCACCACCACGCGGGCGTTGTCGCCGATCTCGTTGATCGATTCCCCTGCCTTGGTCGCCAAGGCGACGCCTTCGGCGACACAATCGACGCCCAGTTCCATGCTCGTCACCGCCTCGCGGGTGCCGTTTTGAATCGTCGAAATCATCGACGAGATTTTCTGCGTGGAGAGGGTGGTTCGTTCGGCCAGTTTGCGCACTTCGTCGGCGACCACCGCGAAACCGCGACCGGACTCGCCGGCGCGCGCCGCCTCGATCGCCGCGTTCAAGGCCAGCAAGTTGGTTTGATCGGCTATCTCTTTAATTACATTGACGATCACCGATATTTCCTCGGAGTGCGTCCCGAGATCGGCGATGGTTGCCGCCGATTTGTTGACCACTTCGGCGATGCGTTCAATTTCATGGATGACATTGCCGACCACCCGGTTGCCGTCCGCCGACAGCTCGCCGGCGCGGCTGGAAAGCCGGTTGGCTTCCTGCGCGTTGCTCGCCAGACTGTCGATGCCGGCGGTCATTTCCTCGATCGTCGCCGCCATTTTCGATGCCGAATTCCGTTGCTCTTCGCTGTCGCTGGTGATTTTCACGGCGGACGCGGCGAGCGCCTTGGTGGCGTCGAGAACTTCCGTGGCGCCGCCGCGCACGTTCTGGATCAAGCCGCGGAACTCCCGGACCATGTCGTTGAGGCTGTCGGCGACCAGTTTCAATTCGTCGCGCGTGCCGAGATCCACCTGCACGCTGAGATCGCCGGTGGCGATGGTGCGCGCCTGCTCGGCGAGTCGCCCGATGCCGCCTATCGTCGCATGGTAAAGACCGATCGACACATACGCGTACAGCAGGAGGATGACCGCTGATGCCGCTATGTTGACGACCAAGTCGCGGTTCGCTTTATCGATGCGTTTTTGCAGTAGTTTCTGCAATGTCGGAAACAGGTTTTCGAACATCTCCTGGTAACTTTTATCGATCGACGCGGTCACCAGCGCGAAATAGTCGTCCGGCGAGGTGGCGTAGGTACCGGAGAGAATATCCTGGTTGATCAATGTCGAGATTTTGTCGGTAGACTTACCCGTGGTCTCGATCGACGATTGAAAAAGCGTTTTAAGTTCGGCATTAAAACGAGCGCTCTTCTCCATGTTGCCACGCAGGGAACTCACCGCCGAGTTCAGTTGGGCCAGGATGGTCGTCATTTCGATTTCCTGCGATTTATGCAATGGCAATTTCTTGGCCAGCATTCCGGTTCCTAGCGCCCGCAATTGCCCCATGCGCTCTATGGCGGTCGGCGATTTTTCGATGGCGGTGTCGATCAAATATGTCGAGTCGATGTCCGGGTCGTTGGTCAACCGAAATTCATCGGCGATGACCGCTTGAAAAGACAGCAGGTCGTCAATCAGACTGGTGTGGGTGGTGAAATTTTCGCGCGAGATAAGATCCATCCCCTCTTTTTGCAGGCCGGTCCATTTTTCGACCGCTTTTGTCCATGCCGGATTGGTAGCGAGGGTTGGCGGTAACATTGTCTCGATGGATTGGAACGCCTGGACGACTTCCTTTTCCTTGGCTTCGCGCTTGGTTCGCATTTGCTCGTTACCGTTGAGTACCCCCGACGACAGACCGCGGTGAATCTGCAGGTGTTGCACGAGGCGGGCGAACGGTTTGATCACCTCGATTCCCTGCAATTCCTGTTCCGAATTTTCAACCAGTTCGTGCAGGCTGTCGTAGAGCTTGAACATCAACACGCTGCTCGCCACGAGGGCCAGAGCGCCCATGATCGCGAACTTCCGTGGGTAACCAAGGCGATTCAGCAAGGCGATGACGGGGGCGAACAAAGCTTTCACGGCGCACTCCTGAAGAACTGAACGAATTGTCGACAGCGCGTCGCCGAAGGTGGATCGCGGGAGTCGGTTTTTTCAGTATATCAACCGTGGCTGGATTGCAAGCGCCCATCGTCGAGCGTGAGGATGCGTCCGGCGCGCGCGGCGAGCGCCGGGTCGTGGGTGACGACGACAAAACTGGTCTGCCGGGAACGATTGAGTTCGAGCATCAGATCGAAGACGCCGGCCGCGGTTTGCCGGTCGAGGTTGCCGGTCGGTTCGTCGGCGAGCACGCACGCCGGCTCGGTGACCAGCGCCCGGGCGATCGCCGCGCGCTGCCGTTCGCCGCCCGACAGTTCCGACGGCGTGTGCCGCAAGCGGTGGGCGAGTCCAACTTCGCCGAGCATGGCCGCCGCGCGCGTGTCGGCTTCCGCCTTCGGCATGCGGCGAACGTACAGGGGCATGGCGACATTTTCGAGCGCGGTAAACTCGGCCAGCAGGTGATGGAACTGGTAAACGAAACCGAGGTGGCGATTGCGCAGCATGCCGCGCCGCCTGTCGTCGATGGTCGCCAGATCGTTACCCATCAAGCGCACCGTGCCGGCCGTGGCCGCGTCCAGACCACCGAGCAGGTGCAGCAGCGTGCTCTTGCCCGATCCCGAGGCACCGACGATGGCCACCCGTTCGCCGACGGCGATGGATAGATCGACGCCATGCAGCACCGGCACCGCGGCGTCGCCCTGACGGTAGGTTTTGCACAGGCCCCGACAGGCCAGAACAGGTTCACTCATAGCGCAGCGCCGCCGCCGGATTGACCCGCGCCGCCCGCCAGCTCGGGTAGATGGTCGCCACCAGCGCCAGCACGAAGGCGACGCCGGTAATCGTCGTCACGTCGCGCCATTGCAGTTCGGAAGGCAGATTGGAGATGTAGTACACCTGTTTGTCGAGAAACTGCGTGCCGAGCAGTTTTTCGATGAACGGCACGACGACATCGACGTTGAGCGCCAGGGCCACGCCGCCGGCGATGCCCAGGCCGAGGCCGACGAAACCGATCAAGGCGCCTTGCACCATGAACACGGCCATGACGCTCGCCGGACTGGCGCCCAGCGTGCGCAGGATGGCGATGTCGGATTGTTTGTCGGTGACCGCCATCACCAGCGTCGATACGATGTTGAAGGCGGCAACGGCGACGATCAGGGACAGGATGATGAACATCATGTTTTTCTCGATCTGCACGGCGCGGAAGAAATTGGCGTGGCTGTGCGTCCAATCGCTGATGTAGGCGTTGGTGTTCAGGGTCTCGGCCAGGGCGCGCGAGACGGCGGGCGCCTGGAAGAGGTCGTCCAGTTTCAGGCGGACGCCCGATACCCGGTCGTCCATGCGGTACAGGCGCTGCGCGTCTTCCATGCGGATCAGCGCCAGACCGCTGTCGTATTCGAACATGCCGACCTCGAAAATGCCGGCGACGGTGAAGGTTTTCAAGCGGGGCAGCACCCCGGCGGGGGTGACGATGCCTTGCGGCGCGATCAGCGTCAGGTGGTCGCCGACGAAAACGCCGAGCGAACGCGCCAGTTCGGCGCCGAGAACGATGTTGTAGCTGTCGGGCCGCAGCGCGTCGAGCGAGCCGCTCTTCATGTGCGGGCGGAAATCGGCGACCTTGTCTTCCAGTTCCGGCAGAATGCCGCGTACCATCGCCCCGCGCACGGCTTGTCCGTAACCCAGCATCCCTTGCGCCTGCACGAACGGCGCGGCGCCGAGCACGTGCGGCTGTGCGCCGGCTTCGGCCGCCACCGGCTGCCAGTCGCTCATTTCGCCGTTGGCGCCGGTGATCTGGATGTGTGAAACCACCGCCAGGATGCGGGCGCGCAGTTCGGTCTGAAATCCGTTCATCACCGACAGCACGACGATCAACGCGGCGACGCCGAGCGCGATGCCCAGCATCGAGATCAGCGAAATGAAGGAGATGAAGTGGTTGTTTTTCTTGGCGCGCGTGTAGCGCAGGCCGATCAGTAATTCGTAGGGTAAGGCCATCAGCGGCGACGTTTCATCAAGGGTGGTGGCGCGGAGAGGCAAGCGGCGGTGAGCGGGAAAGCCGTCGGAGGGGCGACAAAGCCGCTATGCTACACGTTTTCGCGCGGCCGTCGCCCGGTACGCGCCGTGGTCTGCCGTTCCGGGCCGGTTTTCGCGGTCGCCGATCACCCGATTCTCCGTCATCGGCTCGGAGTCGCCGCCTTGCTTTCCGTTTGTCACCGACTTTTCAACGCCATGCGACTGACCTTGATTGTCCCCGAATTGCTCTGGCCCGAACCCGATGATCGCGACACGCTCGACGGCCTCGCGTGCCCGGCGCTGACCACCGTGATCGCCCGCGGCAGGCGGACGCGGCGGCCACCGCTGTCGGGCGAGGCGACGCTTTGCGGCGCTTTTGGCCTGGGTGAAGACGTGGCCTACGCGCCGTTGCGCGCGCTCGGCGAGGAGCGTCCGCTCGCTGTCGCCGGCGGATGCTGGATTTGCGTCGATCCGGTGCATCTGCGGTTGCACCAGGAGCGTCTGATTCTCGCCGACGGCAACAGTCTGGCCATCGCCGTCGAAGAGGCGGAGTCCATCGTCGCCGAATTCAATCGTGACTTCGCCGACACCGGCACGTTTCACGTCGCCGCGCCGGATCGTTGGTATCTGCGACTGGCCGCCGACACCGATCTGGGGCATTTCGACGTCTTGCCGCTGTCGGCGGTTTCCGGTCGCCGCGTCGGCAGGCAACTGCCGGAAACGCCACGACTTCGCGAGTTGCGGCGCTTGCTCAATGAAGCGCAAATGGTGTTGCACGCTCACCCGGTCAATGAGCGGCGCGAGGCACAAGGGCAATCGACGATCAACAGCCTGTGGATGTGGGGCGCCGGCGTGCTGCCGGCCACCGCCGCCGGCGACATCGCCGCCGTCTGGAGCGGCGACCCGCTGGCGCGCGGTCTCGGGCGTTTTCTCGGCGTGCCGACGGCCGCGCTGCCGGCGGATGCCGCGGCTTTCCTGGCCGGCGCCGCGCCGGAAGGTCGTCATGTCGCGGTTGTCGATGCTCTGCGGGCGCCGGTGCATTATCAGGACGGCGACACCTACCGCGCCGCGCTACTGGAACTCGAGGCACGCTGGTTCGCGCCGTTGCGGCGGGCGCTGGCGTCGGGCCGTCTTGCCGCGCTGCGTATCGACGCGTCCACGGCTTACGGCGCCTTGACCTGGGAGACGAGCCGGCACGAGCAATGGCGGCTGTGGCGTCGCCCGCGAACGCTGGCTGCCGTCGCGCAGGCGCTGGCGAAGGAGGCGGGATGACCCGCATCGATCGGCGTCCTGTTCCGCCGCGCGCGCAATGGCGGCTCGAGCAAGAGGGCTTGCCGCCCCTGCTGGCGCGCATCTACGCTGGCCGCGGCATCGCCGGACGACAGGAACTCGATTACGCATTCACCTCGCTGCTGCCGCCGGACACGCTGACCAACACCGGCGCCGCCGCCGTGCTGCTCGCCGACGCCATTGCCCGGCAGGCGCGAATCCTCATTGTCGCCGACTACGATTGCGACGGCGCCACCGCCTGCGCGGTCGGTCTCCGGGCGCTGCGCGCGTTCGGTGCTCGGGTCGATTACCTGGTGCCCAACCGCTTCACCCACGGCTACGGTCTGTCGCCGGATATCGTCGATCTGGCGGCGACGATGCGGCCGGATCTGATCGTGACCGTCGATAACGGCATCGCCAGCGTCGATGGCGTGGCGCGCGCGCGGCGACTCGGCATCGCCACGCTGATTACCGACCACCACTTGCCGGGCGAAGAACTGCCGGTCGCCGACTGTATCGTCAATCCCAATTTGCCCGCTTGCGGCTTCGCCAGCAAACATCTGGCCGGCGTCGGGGTGATGTTCTACGTCATGCTGGCGCTACGCGCCGAACTGCGCCAGCGGCGATGGTTCGGCGACGGCGGCGGTCGTCAGGAGCCGAAGCTCGCCGGCTTGCTCGATCTGGTTGCCCTTGGCACCGTCGCCGACGTGGTTCGCCTCGACCACAACAACCGCGTTCTGGTCAGCCAGGGGTTGCGGCGTATCCGGCAGGGCCGGCTGACGCCCGGTTTGCGCGCCCTGTTCCGCGCCGCCGGCCGCGATCCGGCGCGGGCGTCGAGCGTCGATCTCGGTTTTCTGATCGGCCCGCGCATCAACGCCGCCGGCCGCCTCGCCGACATGTCGCTGGGGATCGAATGCCTGATCGCCGATGACGACGGCCGGGCGATGAACATCGCGCAGGAACTGGACGCGCTCAACCGCGAACGCCGCGAAATCGAGTCGGGAATGCAGGAGCAGGCGCTCGGCCAACTCGCCGCCAGCGTCATCCAGGGCGCCGACGAGGGCGGAATCGACGCCCCCGCCGCCGTTTCCCTGTTCGACGCCGAGTGGCATCAGGGTATCGTCGGCATCGTCGCCGCGCGCATCAAGGAACGTCTGCATCGGCCGGTGTTCGCTTTCGCTCGCGGCGACGAGAATGAACTCAAGGGGTCCGGCCGCTCGATTCCCGGCCTGCATCTGCGCGACGCCCTCGATCTGGTCGCCAAGCGCGCGCCCGGTCTGTTGTCGCGCTTCGGCGGCCACGCCATGGCTGCCGGCGTGACCATTCGCGAGAGCGATTTTGTCGGATTCCGCGAGGCGTTCGCGCAAGTGGTTGACGAGTTGCTGTCGCCCGCCGACCGCACGCGCACCCTGGAAACCGACGGTGGCCTTGAAGCCGCCTATTTCACGCTGGCCACCGCGCGCTTGCTGGAAGCCGAGGTTTGGGGGCAAGGCTTTCCGGCGCCGCTGTTCGACGACGACTTCATCGTCGAAAGCCAGCGCGTTCTCAAGGACAAGCATCTCAAGTTGCGTCTGCGCAAGGGAACACAAAGACTGGAAGCCATCCAGTTCAACTTCCGGGAGGCGCCGGGAAACCGGATTCGCGCCGCCTATCGGCTGGCGATCAACGATTTCAACGGCGTGCAGACACCGCAATTGCTGATCGAACACCTGGAGAACCGGCCGGGCTGAACGCCGGGCGCGTCGCCGCGTCCAGACCGCACAGCGGGATCACCGGCCAGAATGCCGCACCCCAACTTGGTGCCTCGATGCGTTGCTTGCACCAAGACGGTGCCTGCCCTTCCCCCAAATCGGGGCGTAACTCCTTGAAAGTGCCTCGCCATGCACTGGAACGGGTTTTGCTTCATGGCAAAAACCCGATTTTCAGGAAACGCCATGGAAACCCTCAAGACAGGTAGCGACGTACTTTTCATTCTTCTCGGCGGCATCATGGTGCTGGCCATGCACTCCGGTTTCGCCTTTCTCGAACTCGGCACCGTGCGCAAGAAAAGCCAGGTTAACGCCCTGGTCAAAATCCTCATCGACTTCGCCGTGTCGACCATCGCCTACTTTTTCGTTGGCTACAGCGTCGCTTACGGTGTCAATTTCTTTTCCGGCGCCGACACCCTGGTGCTCAACAACGGCTACGAATTGACCAAGTTCTTCTTCCTGCTCACTTTTGCCGCCGCGATCCCGGCGATCATCTCCGGCGGCATCGCCGAACGCGCCCGCTTCTACCCGCAACTCGTCGCCACCTTCCTGATCGTCGGCTTCATCTACCCGTTCTTCGAAGGCATTGCCTGGAACCAGGCGTATGGCGTGCAGGCGTGGTTGAAGGCGACCTACGGCGAGGAGTTTCACGATTTCGCCGGCTCGGTGGTGGTGCATGCCATGGGGGGCTGGATCGCGCTGCCGGCGGTACTCCTGCTTGGCGCCCGCTACGGCCGTTACACCAAGGAAGGCCGCATCTCCGCGCATCCGCCATCGTCGATTCCCTTTCTCGCTCTCGGCGCCTGGATTCTCACCGTCGGCTGGTTCGGCTTCAACGTGATGAGCGCGCAGACCATCGACAAAATCTCCGGGCTGGTAGCGATCAATTCGCTGATGGCCATGGTCGGCGGCACGCTGGTAGCCCTGTTCGCCGGCAAGAACGACCCCGGTTTCGTGCATAACGGACCCTTGGCCGGGCTGGTCGCGGTGTGCGCCGGATCGGACGTGATGCATCCGATTGGTGCATTGGCGGTCGGCGGCATCGCCGGCGGTCTGTTCGTCGTGATGTTCACCCTGACCCAGAACCGCTGGAAAATCGACGATGTGCTCGGCGTTTGGCCCTTGCACGGTTTGTGCGGCGCCTGGGGCGGCATCGCCGCCGGCATTTTCGGCGCCAAGGCGCTCGGCGGTACCGGCGGCATCGCCTTCATGCCGCAATTGTTGATGACCGGGCTGGCCGTCGCCATCGCCCTGGTCGGCAGCACCGTGGTTTACACCGTCCTCAAACGCACGCTCGGCCTGCGTCTCGACCAGGAGGAGGAATACAACGGCGCCGATCTGTCGATCCACAAAATCACCGCCACGCCGGAGCGCGAGGTCAATTGGTAGGGATTTTGATCTTACAAAAACAGTCTGTAATAACCAATTATTAATAATCAGATGGTTGTAAGGGCGGGATTTTTTGTCTGTATCGGCTTAGAAGCTGTCGACCCGGTTTATTCGGCACAAAAATGTAATCAGTAACAACGCCCAATGCTCTTGTCGAATCCGCTTCGAGTCGGGAACTCGGTAGTGGTCGACTTTGGGGTGCCAATTAAATCGGGCAGCAGTGCGCCGAACGTTTGCCGCTCGGTTGTTAAGTGGAGGCAATAGAAAGATCGATAATCACTTCACCCAAATGTGTTGACTGTCAGCAACATTTGCTTAGCAGTGAGAATTTAGTTGAGTTTCAATTTTCTCAGCCAAATTCCCAATCTTTGCAACAACGGTCGTTTCGTATTTTTTGACTTTTTCTTGAACAATCGGTGCCATGTACGAATCAGTGCGAAATATATCGACATAAGGCGCATACATCGCGTGAAGGCTATCGACCCAATCACTTTTTTTTGGGTGCCGAGCAGATGTTCCGACTGAATTCCAAGTGGATGAATGGAGAACCCGAATACAGGTTGCCAAACTCGGAGCCAGCCGATCCACGTTTTCATGGGTGTGCCCCGCTAGCGAAATTTTGTACATCCGGGCTGCAAACTGTTTTGCTAGGCTAACGACCAAATTGTCCTGCTGACTGGACCACCACGCGGTATCTATCGCCGGATCTGGCGGAGCCATGTCTAGCGCAGCACCTGTTTTTCTTAACTCTTCAGATTTTTTTTTGAGAGTCGTAACATCCTGGCTCACTTGCTGAATCATTTGAAGCATGCTGTTGGAGGCGCCCCGAACCCAGTCAGTGAAGGGCGATAGCTTGTCCGCATGGTTGTGAAACCATCGAGTCATCCAACTCGGGTCGCGCAAGCTAGCGAGAAATGCTTCTTTTGCTTGCGTGGCGGTAGCTTTCCCAGCCACATAATGCCCGAGCACCAGAGCATCTTGCTCTCGCATTGGATACAGTTTCAAAATTTCGACCAAGGCAATTTCCTGTTTGGCCAGTAACTCGCGCATTGCATTCTTGGGCTGCCCGTTTTTGAAAAGCTGCTTTTGCAGTTTTCTTCGGACCTCTCGATTAAGACCATGCTGTTTCGCGGTTGTATTAAGTTCTCGAATGCTTTCGAGCCAAGAAACGGGCGAAATGATATCGGTTAATTCGGGAAACCAATCCCCAGAGTAGGAGTGTATAGGCAGCGATGCAGTTTCTAGTGTGCAGCCCTTTAAATTTTGTAGTTCCTGTTGAAGAATTCGGTCAATGGAGATGAGGGCCTGTGTCTTGCATAACCTAACCAACAAATCGGTTCTGGCTACCGAGGCGTCAGCGAACTGACTGTGCAATGGAGCCATCTCGCTCAAAAGAATCCCGGAGTACCAGAATTCAACGTTGCCTGAATCTGCCCAGTGGATTAGCTTCTCACGAAGTCTATCCAATTGCGGAGTGCGGCGCTTTTCATCAGATAGCGCCGAATAATCGGCGCTGTCGAGAAATACTCGAACAGGGTGTTGGCCGTCATCAATAGATATTAGGGGTGCTTGGACTGTCGTCGAATTGCGTAGCGTTTCGTTCATCAGTCAAAAAATCTCGCGCTGCCTGACAAACATTTCACGGGGAAGTTGCAACTGAATCGTCTCGGGAATTGAGGAGGCTCCATAACCTGAGAGAATGGCGCCGTGAGGAAGAAAAAAATATTCCCCGGGAATCGGAGAGCGTGCCGTACGGCTGGTGCGGGAGGCAAGCAAAGACGGGTTTTCTCGCTGCGGGTAGCGGTGGAGTACGGTTGCGCCTCAGCCACTTTGCTTGATCGGACGGGCTGACATTTATTGCCAATCGGCAACAAACAGGTGCCATTCGGGCACAGGATTCGATTTCCGGTCAAAAGGCGTCGGTCAGCACCTGCTGCAACCAGGCTTCGACAGCCTGCGATTCTTCCGGGCATACCGTGTGCTCGGTGGCATAAGGCTGCCACTGCACGGGATAACCCAATTCCTTGAGAAGTCTCGCCGCTCGTTTGCCGAAATCGTAGGGCACAACGGGATCGGCGCGTCCGTGCGCCATGAAAATCGGCACATCGCGATTGACGGCGCTGGCTTCGGCGGACAGGGTGTCGCTCAGCGGCATATAGCACGAGAGCGCCAGAATGCCGGCCAGCCGGCGCGGGTGCCGCAGACCGGCGTGCAGGGCGATGACGCCACCTTGCGAGAAACCGGCCAGGACGATGCGTTCATCCGGAATGCCGCGAGCGTTTTCGCGGGCGATCAGCGCCTCGATCTGCCGCGCCGACTGGCGGACTCCCTCGGCTTCTTCCCGGCCGGGGGCGAAGTCCGGCGAGACGATGTCGTACCAGGCACGCATCACATAACCACCGTTGACGGTGACCGGGCGCAGCGGGGCGTGAGGAAAAACGTAGCGAATCGCCGGCAGTCGCTCGAAGTCGAATTCGTCGACGATTGGCTCGAAATCGTGCCCGTCGGCGCCAAGGCCGTGCAGCCAGACGATCGCGCATCGCGGGTTTTCGCCGGTCTGCCGTTCGACGGTTTGCAGCAACGGGCCAGCAACGTTGCCGGAAGGCGTCTTGTCGGTCATCGCAATTCCTCGCGGGTAGAATGGCGGCAACTTCCGCTGCCGTGAAGGGTTATTTCTTGGTGCCGATTTTCGGTTCCGCGCCGGCCATCAGTCGCTGCAGGTTTTGCCAGTGCTTGCCGATCAGTGCCATGGCGATGATGCCTACCGTCGCCACCTTGGGATCGCCGCCCCACAGCAGCGTCGCGTAAATCGGCGCCGCCGCCGCCGCCACCAGTGCGGCCAGCGACGAGTAGCGGAGGGCGAAGGCGATCAGCAGCCAGGTCGCCAAGGTCGCCAGGCCCAGCCATGGATCGAGGGCCAGCAAGACGCCAGCGGCGGTAGCCACGCCCTTGCCGCCCCTGAACTTGAGAAAAACCGGGTACAAGTGGCCGAGAAAAACCGCCACCGCGGCAACGCTCATCACCATGTCGCCCAAGCCATGAGCCGCCGAGTACCCATTGGCGAACCAGACGGCGAACCAGCCCTTCACGGCGTCGCCGAGCAAGGTGAAAATCGCCGCGCCCTTGTGGCCGCTACGCAATACGTTGGTCGCGCCCGGATTGCGGGAGCCGTAGGTCCGCGGATCGGCCAGACCGAACAGGCGGCTGGAGAGTAGGGCGAAGGAAACGGAGCCGAGTAAATAGGCGGCTAGAGCGGCGACAAGCAAGATCGGAAACGACGGCATGGGGAGTGCCCGGGTTATCGGTGGCGCCCTTGGGGAGAGCGCGGGGGTGGCAGAGAGATGGCGGGATTCGAGTGATACTATGCGCAATTCTTGGCGATGCCCGCATTCCGGCACCGCCTTGGCGATTTTACACCGAGCCGACACCAGTTCATGGACATCATCTTCATCGACGAACTCCGCGCATCGACGCTGATCGGTATTTATCCTCGCGAGCAGGCGATGCCGCAGACCGTTGAAATTTCCTTGCAAATCGGCCGTTCGACCGCCGATGCCGGAAGCAGCGACGACATTCGGGACACCATCGACTACGCATGCGTCGTCGACCGCCTGCATGCCGAACTGGCGGCGCGGCATTTCAAACTACTCGAACGACTCGCCGAATACATCGCCACCTTGCTGCTCGACGAATTCGGAGCAGTCTGGGTGCGGGTCTCGATTGCCAAACTCGGCATGATGCGCGGCGTCCGGCGCGTCGGCGTGGTCATCGAACGCGGCGCGGCCCGGCGATGATGGCGCTGGCTCGAAAAACCGGGGGTCAGCCGCTGGCCGGTTGCGCGTGCCGCCGCGACGCCGATTTGCATTCGCTGGCGCGCCGTTGACCGCCGTGGTCGGCGATCAACATGCTTTTCCACGGCAGGTCGATCCACAGCAGGCCGCTCTGTCGATCCTCGTAGCGCGGCAGTCCCGAGGCGGATTCCTGACGTTGCAGCGTGTGGCTGACGCCTTGCCAATCGAGCACGATTCGCTTGGTGTCGCGCGCATCGCGTCGCACCTCGACATTCTGACCGTGCTCGCAACGATAAACGCCATTGGCGAGCTGGAAATTGAGCGCCTGTGCCGCGCTACCGGCAGCCGGGCGCGGTGTCGATTCGGAGGTCGAGGAAGGCGCTGTCGCGCAAGCCGTCAGCAGCCCCGCCAGCGTTAACGCGGCAAAGCGGGGCAACGGCCAGGCCGTCCACCGAAATGTGGCGGGCATGGTGCCTGTCGGTGAACGGAAACGCCACCGGTCTGAAAACGATTTGGCACGGAATGATTTCATGGCAGGCTCGCAATAATGCCGCTCGACGCGGTGACGAAACCCAGTCGAAAGAATGGCCGTGAGCGTCGCCCAGCCGTGACGCGCGCCGCGCATGGCCAATCCCAAGAGAGGCCGGTCTTTCGCAACATGGCGCAGGCCGTTTCTTTTCCGGCCACAACTCTCAGGAACGCTTGTTTCCCGTGAGTTGCTCGTACTTGACCCACAATTGCTCTTCGCTTTCCTGGCGCGCGGGGTCCTTGGGGATGCAATCCACCGGACACACCTCGACGCACTGCGGCGTGTCGTAATGACCGATGCACTCGGTGCATTTGTTCGGGTCGATCTCGTAGATCTCGTCACCCTGGGAAATCGCTTCGTTGGGGCATTCCGGCTCGCACACATCGCAGTTGATGCACTCGTCGGTAATTATCAGGGCCATGCTTGCAGTTCCTTCAGAACGTTGATATTTCTCGGACACGTTTGGCCAGGCGTTCGCAGATCGCTGGCTGCACGAATTTGCTGACATCGCCACCGAGCATGGCGATCTCGCGGACCATGGTCGCCGAGATGAACATGTATTGTTCCCCCGGCGTCAGGAATACCGTTTCCACTTCCGGGTAGAGATTTCTGTTCATCCCGGCCATCTGGAATTCATAGTCGAAATCGGACACCGCCCGCAAACCGCGAATGATGACCTTGGCGCCCTTGGCATGCAGGAAATCCATGAGCAGACCGTTAAAACCGCGGATTTCGGCGTTTGGATAAGGCGCCAGCACATCCCGCGCCATCTCCACGCGCTCGGCAAGCGAGAAAAAGGGCCTTTTCGGCTGACTTTCGGCAATAGCCACGATCACCCGGTCGAAAAGATGGCTGGCACGCCGCACCAAATCCTCGTGACCTCTGGTCATCGGATCGAAAGTGCCCGCATAAATCGCTACCCGTCCGTTAAGTGGCATCGGTTTCGCCTCGTCGCATCAAATGATAGAACACCTGGCCGGCGCGGCCATGGCGCACCGTTCGCCACTCGCCGCAGCCTTCCAGGCGCGTTTCCGCCTCGGCGTAAATCACACCGCTCTCGGTCAGAATACTCGGCGCGACACGCGCCAGTTTCTCGATCCAGCCCTGGTGAAACGGCGGATCGAGAAACAGCACGTCGAAACGCGAGTTGACGGAAGAGGCGAATCTTACCGCATCGGCACGGACAATCCGCACGCGATCGCCCGCCGCCAGCATCCGTGCGTTGGTCGCCAGCGCGGCCAGTGCCTTCGGCGAACTGTCGACCATCAGCACGCTGGCGGCGCCACGCGACGCGGCCTCGAAGCCGAGCGCGCCGCTGCCGGCAAACAGATCGAGGCACGACAGGCCGCGCATATCCTGCCCCAGCCAGTTGAACAGCGTTTCGCGAACGCGATCGGGCGTTGGCCGCAGACCCTCCAGATCGGGGAAACGCAGCAGACGTCGACGCCATTCCCCGCCGATGATGCGAACGGTGTTCAGAGGCTACTCTCCGGCGACGACCACGGTAACCAGATTTTCCGGCCGCACATGCCGCGCGAAGGCGGTTTTGATGTCGGCGACGGTCACTTTTTCGATGTTGGCCTGGTAATTGTCCAAATAGTCGAGCGGCAGCTTGTAAAAGCCGATCAGCGCGACGTTGTCCACGATCTTGCGGTTGCTGTCGAGGCGCAGCGGGAAGCTGCCGATCAGATTCTGCTTCGCGGCCAGCAATTCCGCGTCGCTGGGTCCTTGTTCGAGAAAGACGGACAACACCTCGCGGGTCAGCTTCAGCGCGTCGTTGGCTTGGGCTTTCTTGGTCTGCATGCCGATCTGGAACGGTCCGACGTAGGCCAGCGGCAGAAAATAGCTGCTGACGCTGTACGCCAGGCCGCGTTTGTCGCGCACTTCCTTCATCAGCCGCGAGACGAAACCGCCGCCGCCGAGCGTGTAGTTGCCGACAAGCAGGGGGAAGAAATCGGCATCGCCGCGCCGAAGCGCCGGCAGACCCATTACCAGATGCGCTTGCGCCGCCGGGTGTGGAATCCGCTGTTCGCCTCCCGCCGGCAAGGCGGCGGCGACGATGTCGGCGACCGGCGTACCCGCCGGCAGTTCGCCGGTCAGATCTTCCGCCACCGTTTCGGCCTGCGCGCGCGTCAAGTCGCCGACGATGACGACGCTGGCCCGCTGCGCGGTGTAGTTGGCGGCGTGGAAAGCGACGACGTCGGCCCGTTCGAGAGCGGCCACCGATTCCGGCGACGCTTGCCGTCCGTAAGGGTGCGCCGGATAGATCGCCTCCCAGAACGCCTTGCTGGCGATGGTGTCCGGACGCGTCAGCGATTCCTTCAGTGCGGCGACCGTGCGCGCTTTTTCGCGATCGAAGGCGCCCTGGGGAAACCGCGGGGCACCGAGGATCGCGCGCAGCAGGTCGAGGGCGGGCGCGCGCTTGTCCGGCATGGACAGCGTTCTGAGCGCCACCGACGCGCGGTCTGTTTCCACTCCGCCGGAAAGCCGGGCGCCGAGGTCGGCCAGACGGCTGGCGATCTGCGTTTCGTCCATCCCCGGCACGCCAAGATCGAGCAGGCCGCGAGTCAGTCCGGCAACGCCGCTTTTGCCGGTCGGTTCATTCACCGCGCCGGCGGCGAAGTCGATCTGGACGTCGAGGATCGGCAAGGCGTGATTTTCGACGAACAGCACGCGTGCGCCGGAGCTTGTCTGCCAGCGCTCGATTTTCGGGCCGGCGTGCGCGCCGGTGACCAGCAGCGTCAGGCAAGACCAGATCAATAGCTTGAAGAGATTCATCGGCATGGGCGGCTCAGTGGCGGAGGGCGGTTGCGGGGCGCGGGGTTTTAGGCAGCGCTTGCGGGTCGAGTTCGGCAACCGTCAGTTGCTCATCCCGGAAATATTTCCGGGCCACCGCCTGTACCTGCTCGGCGCTCACCGCCTGGAGTTTTTCGATGATGCGCCGGTTCTGGGCGTGCGAGATGCCGACCGATTCGAGCTGGCCGATTTCCATCGCCTGCGCGAACATTGAGTCCAGTTTGTAGATTTGCCCGGCGACGACTTGTGTCTTGGCGCGGGCCAGTTCGTCGTCGGCGATGCCTTTTTGCTGCACGTCGGCGATTTCGGCGCGCAAGCCGGTTTCCAGTTCGGCGCGCGTCCGGCCGTCGCTCGGCGAGCCGTGCAGGTAGAACAGTCCAGGACCGCGACTGGTCGAGTCGTAACTGGCCTCGGCATCCACCGCCAGCAGCTGCTGCCGGACGAGATGCCTGGTGAACCGCGCCGCGTCGTGTCCGGCCAGCACCGCGGCGAGCATGGTCAGGGCATAGGGATCGCTGTCGTGCTCGACATCGCGGATCACTGGCACCTTGTAGGCCATGATCAGCACCGGCAAGTCGGCCGGCGCCTGGACGGTCACACGGCGAATGCCGCGTTGCGCCGGCTCTTCCTGCGGTTTTCGCACCGGCAGGGCGTGTGTCGGCAGGGTGCCGTAATACTGCTCGGCAAGCTGAAAAACCTGGCGATGATCGACATCGCCAACCACCACCACGTAAGCGTTGTTCGGGGTGTACCAGCGCTCGTACCACGCGCGGGCATCGTCGACGGTCATGTTTTCGAGATCGTTCATCCAGCCGATGATGGGAACGCGGTAGGGGTGCGACTGGAAGGCGACGGCGCCCAGTTGTTCGAAGAGCAGCGCTTGTGGTTGATCGTCGGTCCGTAGCCGGCGCTCCTCCATGACCACCTTGATTTCCTGTGCGTATTCCTTGACGTCGAGGGTCAGATGACGCATGCGATCGGCTTCGAGGCGCATCATTTCAGGCAGTTGCTGTTTGGGGACTTGCTGAAAATAGGCGGTGTAGTCGCGGCTGGTGAACGCATTGTCGCGCCCGCCGGCGGCGGCCACGCGGCGGCTGAATTCGCCCGCCCCGACGTCCGGCGTGCCCTTGAACATCATGTGTTCGAGGAGGTGGGCGACGCCGGTGGTGCCATTGGTTTCGTCCATGCTGCCGACCCGGTACCAGACCATATGCACCGCCGTCGGCGCGCGGCGATCCTCCTTGACGATCACCCGCAAGCCGTTGGCCAACTGTCGCTCATGGGTATCGGCCGGCCAGACATTTGGCGCGAACGCGGCGAAGAATAAGGGAATCAATCGCATGTAACGCATGGGCATGAGAATCGCTTCTGATAGAATTTGGGGACGTCGAGCCTGTGCGCCGGCATCTTACCACCGCCAAAGACCCCGAGCGGCTTTGAGACACGCAATCCCATGTTTGGTTTCCTGAAGAAATCCCCCGGTCAAAAGACCGACGACGACGCCTCCGCCAACCAGGCGGAACGGGACGACACCGTGACCGCGTCATGGCGCCAGCGCCTGAAGGCCGGCCTGTCCCGTACCCGTGCCCAGTTTGGTGGCAAGCTCAAGTCGCTGTTTTCGCGCGGCAAGGTGGACGACGAACTGCTCGAGGAGCTTGAAACGCTGTTGCTGACCAGCGATGTTGGCCTGGATGCCACGCAACACTTGCTCTATCACCTCAAGATGCGCGCCAAGCGCGACAAGATCGACACCCCGGCCGGCATTCAGCAGGCGCTGTCCGACACCCTGTACGAGCTGCTGCTGCCGCTGGAGGAGCCGCTGGACATCGGCGCGCACCGCCCGTTCATCCTCATGCTCGCCGGGGTCAACGGCGCCGGCAAGACCACCTCGATCGGCAAGCTGGCCAAGCATTATCAGGCGCAGGGCTTGTCCGTCCTGCTGGCGGCCGGCGACACCTTCCGCGCCGCGGCGCGCGAGCAACTGCAAACCTGGGGCGAGCGCAACAATGTCACGGTCGTCGCGCAGCAGTCGGGCGATCCGGCGGCGGTGATCTTCGACGCCATCGCCGCCGCCAAGGCGCGCGGCATCGACGTCGTGCTGGCCGACACCGCCGGACGGCTGCCGACACAGTTGCATCTCATGGACGAAATCGCCAAGGTCCGGCGCGTCATCCAGAAAGCCGACCCCAGCGGCCCGCACGAAACGCTGCTGGTGCTCGACGCCACTTTCGGCCAGAACGCCCTGCAACAGGTGATGGCGTTCGACAAGGCGATTCAAGTCACCGGCCTGGTGCTGACCAAGCTCGACGGTTCGGCCAAGGGCGGCGTGGTCGCGGCGATTGCCCGCCAATGCCCGAAGCCGATCCGTTTCATCGGCGTCGGCGAGGGTATCGACGATTTGCGGCCCTTCCGCGCCCGCGATTTCGTCGACGCGCTGTTCGAGTGATCAGCGCCAGCGAACTAACCAAGCGCTACCCGGAAGGCCGCGAGGCGCTCCGGGACGTGAGCTTTGAAATCACCGCCGGCGAGATGGTTTTTCTCACCGGCCATTCCGGCGCCGGCAAGTCCACGCTGTTCAAGCTGCTGGCGGCCATCGAGCGCCCGACGTCCGGTCACGTCTTGATCAACGGCCAGAATCTCGCGGCCTTGCGCCGGAACGCCGTTCCCTATCTGCGCCGCAAGCTCGGGCTGATTTTTCAGGATCGCAAACTGCTGTTCGACCGGACGGTGCTCGACAATGTGCTGTTGCCGCTGGCAATCGTCGGCCATCCGGTAAGGGAAGCGCGGCGCCGGGCGCTGGCGGCGCTGGCCAAGGTCGGTCTCCCCGACCGCGAGAACACCTTGCCGATCGCGTTGTCCGGCGGTGAGCAACAGCGTCTGGCGATTGCCCGCGCGGTGGTGAACCGGCCGGCCATTCTACTCGCCGACGAACCGACCGCCAATCTCGACGCCGACTCGGCCGCGGAAATCCTCGCCATTTTTCGTGCCTTTCAGCAGGTCGGCGTCACGGTATGCGTCGCCACGCATGACCTTCCCGTTTTGTCTGGACCGCCGCCACGCGTGCTCCGCCTGCACAAGGGCGAAATGCGCGACCTGTCGGCCGCGGCAGCGGGCACGCCTTGAAAGCGTGGATCGGCCAGCATCTGACGGCGCTGCGCGACGCCTTGCGCCGCTTGCTTGCCGCGCCGCTCAACTCCCTGTTGTCGCTGCTGGTGATCGGCGTCGCCTTGACGCTGCCGACAGCCGGCTGGCTATGCCTGGACAATCTTCGTCAGGCGACCGGCGACAGCCCCGGTGTGCAGCAGATCAGTATTTTCATGACCTTGGACGTGGGCAAGAGCGCGCTGTCGGACCTCGAATCGCGCCTCAAGGACGCCCGGGCCGGCAGCTGGCGTTTCGTTTCCCGCGAGGAGGCGCTCAAGCACTTGCAAGCCAGCGAGGGCATGGCCGAAATCGTCGCCAGCCTGCCGAAAAACCCCTTGCCGGACGCCTTCATCGTCACTCCCGACGATACGCGGCCGGAAGCGCTTGAAAGTCTGGCCAGGACCTTCGCCGCCTGGCCAGACGTGGCGCACGTGCAACTCGATTCGGCATGGGTCCGCCGCCTGGACGCACTGCTTCGCCTCGGCAAACTGGTGGTCATGCTGCTCGGCATTCTGTTTGCCGGCGCGCTGGTGACCATCACTTTCAACACCATCCGTCTGCAAATTCTCGCGCAGGCCGCCGAAATCGAACTGGCCAAACTGATCGGCGCCACCGACGCCTGGATCCAGCGGCCGCTGCATTATTTCGGCGTGTTGCAAGGGGTGCTCGGCGGACTTTGCGCGGCCCTGCTGGTCACCGTCGGTTTCCACCTGCTACGCGCGCCGGTAGGCGAATTGGCGCAACTGTATGGCGCCAACTTCGTGTTGCAAGGCTTGTCGCCGTTGGACATCACCGCGCTGGCCGTCGTCGGCGGCGGCCTGGGTTGGCTCGGCGCCAGTATCTCGGCGGCGATGTATCTGCGGCGGGTTGCCTGATCGCCTGGGCGCGGCTAGCCGATCAGCACGCAAGCCCAGACCGCGACCGCATTGAGCAAGGCCACGAAAACCGCCGCGCTGCCCACATCCTTGGCCCGTTTGGACAAAGGGTGCCGCTCCAGCGAAACGCGGTCGACGGTGGCTTCGATCGCCGAATTGATCAGTTCGACCATCAGCACCAGCAGCACGCTGGCGATCATCAGCGCCTTGCCGACGCCGCCGACCGGCAGGAAGCAGGCCAAAGGAATCAACACGGCGGCGAGCAGCACCTCCTGCCGGAACGCGTCTTCGGCGCGATACGCCTCGCGCAGTCCCGCCCGGGTGTAGTGAAAGGCATTCCACACCCGTTTTAACCCGGTCCGCCCCTTGAACGGACTTTCTTCAGTCACGAAATTCTCCTAGCCAATGTTCGAGGGCTGCCAGTATAACCACTCGGCCGGCGCCGCCGGTCGGCGACGAGATTCAGGGCCCTTGCCAGACCCGGCATCGTGCGTGCCTGGCGACGAATTGGCGCCACGTTCGCCTCTTTTGTCGAAGTCGGGCCACCCGCGCGGCCACCGTGCCGTGACGCCGAATGGCGTCGGCACGCATGTTAGAATTCCCCGCCGGCCATCTTGGTCGCGCCGCCGCCGCTCCTTTCGGAAATTTGCCTTGAATCCTGACGCCCCGAACCCGACCTCCCTGCCGCCGCTGGTGATCGCCTCGCGCGAATCGCGGCTCGCCATGTGGCAAGCCGAGCATGTCCGCTCCCGCTTGCAGGCCGTTTGTCCAGGCCGGCGGGTGGACATCTTGGGCATGACCACCCGTGGCGATCGAATTCTCGACCGTCCACTATCGGCCATCGGCGGCAAGGGGCTGTTCATCAAGGAACTCGAAGTGGCGATGCAGGAGGGGCGCGCCGATCTGGCGGTGCATTCGATGAAGGATGTGCCGATGGAGATGCCGGAGGGCTTTGCGCTGGCGGCCGTTTCAGAGCGCGAAAATCCCTGCGACGCCTTGGTGTCCACGCGCTACGCCGGGTTGGACCAACTGCCGGCCAATGCCGTCGTCGGCACGTCCAGCCTGCGGCGGGCCGCGATTCTGCGGGCCCGTTACCCGCACCTGACCGTCACCAGTCTGCGCGGCAATCTCGACACGCGCCTGCGCAAACTCGACGCCGGCGACTACGACGCGATCGTTCTCGCCGCCGCCGGCCTGATTCGTCTTGGCTTGTCCGATCGCATCGCCGCGCTGCTTTCCCCCGAACAATCCTTGCCCGCACCCGGTCAAGGCGTTTTGGGGATCGAGGTGTTGGCCGCGCGCTCCGACATGATCGAACTGCTGGCGCCCTTGCACGCCGTCGACAGCGCGCATTGCGTGCGGGCCGAGCGGGCATTCTCGCGCGCCCTGGGCGGCGGTTGTCAGGTGCCGCTCGCCGCGCATGCCGAACTGGTGGGCGACAGACTCAGGCTGCGCGGTTTCGTCGCCACGCCGGACGGACGGCGGATGATCGCCGGCGAACAGTCCGGCCGGGCGGCAGACGACGAAGAGATCGGCGTGCTCCTGGCGCGAACCCTGCGCGCGCGCGGCGCGACGGCCATACTCGAACAGCTTTCACAATCCGCACGACCCGCCGATGCCGGACACGATGCGTGAGCGAGCTCCCGGCGCATCGCTCCTGTCGGCGGGATTCGCCGGCCTGGCGACCATGGACGCGCGCCAGCGCCTGCTCGGCAGAAAAATCCTCGTCACCCGCCCGCGCGAACAGGCCGCCGGCCTGGCGGCACGGATTGCCGCCGAGGGCGGCGAACCCGTCGTCTTTCCCTTGCTGGAAATCGCTCCCGCCAGGGACCAAGGGCCGTTGCAGGCGGCGATCGATCGCTTGGACACCTACTCGCTGGCTATTTTCATCAGCCCGAATGCGGTTGACCACAGCATCCCGGCGGTTCTCGCCGAACGACGTTGGCCCGACGACGTGCAGGCGCTGGCGCTTGGTCCCGGTAGCGTCGCCCGTCTGCTGGCTTACGGCATCGAAGATGTCATGGCGCCGAGCAGGCGTCACGATTCCGAAACCTTGCTCGAGTTGCCGGTGCTGCAAAAAGCGAGCGTCGCTGGCCGGCGCGTGCTGATCTTTCGCGGCAACGGCGGTCGCGAATTTCTTTCGGAAACCTTGCGCGCGCGCGGCGCGGTGGTCGACTGCGTCGCGTGCTACCAGCGCTCGGCACCCACGAATGCGCTGCCACTGGCGACGCTGTTGTGCACCGATGCGCTCGACGCGCTGACCATTTCCTCCAGCGAGGCCTTGCGCAATCTCTTCGAATTGCTGGACGACGAAGTGCGCGGCGAGCTGCGGACCTTGCCGCTGTTTGTGCCGCATCACCGCATCGCCGAATTGGCGACGGCGCTCGGCGTGCAGCGCGTGGTGCTGAGCGAACCCACGGACGATGGGCTGGTCGCGTCCTTGTGCGCGTACCGTGGCTGGTCGTGAGCGAAGAACCCGTCCCGTCGGCAAGCACGGGCGAACTCGCGCACTGGCGGAATCCATGGTTGGCGGTCGCGTTGCTGGCGCTGGGATTGACGGGCTGGCAATGGCTGGAAACCCGCCAGTTGCTTGCCGGGACGCAACAGGAACTGGCCCGCCGTCTGGCGCAAAGCGATACCGCGAACGCCGAAAGCCGCCTCCTGGCCAAACAGGCGCAGGAACAGGCGGCGGCGGCGCTCGGTCGCCTGAGCGCGATCGAGGCCAAACTCGCCGAATCGCGCAGCCAGCAGGTGCTGCTCGAAACCTTGTACCAGGATCTTGCCCGCAACCGCGACGAATGGATTCTGGCCGAGGTCGAGCAAGGCGTCACCCTGGCGGCGCAGCAACTGCAACTGGCCGGCAATGTCCAGGGCGCGGTGCTGGCGTTGCAATCGGCCGATGCCCGGCTGGCCGGCAACCCGCGCTTTCTCGCTCTGCGCAAGGTGCTGTCCCGCGACCTCAATCGTTTGCGGGTCGTGCCGCAGCCCGACGTGGCCGGGATGAGTCTGCGCCTTGAAACCGTGCTTGGCGTCATCGACACGCTTCCTTTGGCGGTTGACGCGCATCCGCGTGCCACCGCAAGCGCCGCGCCAGAAGAGGCTCCCCCCGCCGACAGCGCGTCGCCGCTGGCAACCGCGTTCTGGCGGCGGCTGGCGACGGATTTCTGGACGGAACTGCGGGGACTGATCCGCATTCAGCGTTTCGACCGTGACGAACCGGTGCTGCTGGCGCCCGGGCAATCCTTTTTTTTGCGTGAAAATCTCAAACTGCGCGTTTTGAACGCTCGCCTGGCGTTGCTGGCTCGCGATCAGGCGACCTACCGTAGCGAATTGCTGCGCGCGCAAGCCTGGATGGAACGCTTTTTCGCCGCCGACGATCCCTCGCGGCAGGCCGCGCACCAATCGCTGCGGCAATTGGCCTCGACCGAGATCGTCATCGAATTGCCGACGCTCAACGAAAGTCAGGCGGCGATCAAAACCTTCAGGCTGGGCAAGGAGCGCAAGTGAAGGCGCTGCTGTGGCTGCTGGCGCTATTCGTGCTGGCGGTGGCGCTCTCCCTGGCGGCACGCTTCAACGAAGGCTATTTGCTGCTGGTCCTGCCGCCGTATCGCGCCGAGGTGTCGCTGAACCTGGCCCTCGTCGTGCTGGTCGCCGCTTTCGCGCTGCTCTACGCCGTCTTGCGCACGCTCTCCCTGACCGCCTCGTTGCCACGGCAAGCGCGCGAATTTCGCCGACGCCAGCGCCGCGAAGCGGCCGTCGACGCCTTGCACGACGCCGTGCGCCTGTTTTTCGAAGGACGTTTCGGTCGCGTTCTGAAAAACGCCGCGCCGGCCGAAGAGGCGGGCCAGGCGCCGGAGTTGGCGGCACTGCTGGTCACTCACGCGGCGCGGCGTTTGTACCTGCCGCCGAGCGGGGAGTCGCGGCGGTGGCGGCGGGAGCCGCGAGAGTGCGCCGACGACGCCACCGCGCGCTGGCACGCGGCGGGCTTGATGCTTGAGGCCGGCAGGCTTGTCGACCAGCAGCGCTTTGACGATGCGCTCGACACGCTGTCGCGTTTCCGCGCGGTCGCCGGCAGGCGCGTCGCGGCACGCTATCTGGAATTGCGAGCACTGCAAGGCAGCGGCAATTGGCCGGAAGTCCTGCGTCTGGCGCGGCTGCTCGAGCGGCACCGCCACCTGTTGCCCGCGGTGGCCCGCAACGTCAAGTACCAGGCCCACCGGGAAATTCTGCGACGGCGGCGAAGCGAGCGTGGCGACGGGCCGGTGACCCAGGACGCGATGCACGAGATATGGGCCTGCTGGCTGCCCTACTTGCGCGGCATGCCGGTGGCGGAACGCGATTTCCGGCTGTTGCGCGACGCGTGCGACGCCTTGCGCACGCCAGCGACCACGGCTGGCGACGGTCTTGACGATTTCCCGAACGACAAGCCGTCCGACGCCCAATCAAACATCCCATGGGAAGCGGCGCTGCAGCGCATCGGCGGTCGCTTGCACGAGGGCGCGAGCCGTTCGCCCTGAGCGCCGTCAAGCCCAGTCGCGCGGTGCCAGCAGGTCGTAAATCGCCGCTTCCGGCGTCCCCGGCGCCGGTTGCCAGTCGTAACGCCATTTGACGACCGGCGGCAGCGACATCAGGATCGATTCGCTGCGTCCGCCGGACTGGAGCCCAAACAGGGTGCCGCGATCCCAGACCAGATTGAATTCGACGTAACGCCCGCGTCGATACGCCTGAAAATCGCGTTCGCGCTCGCCGAAGGGCATGTGTTGCCGTCGTTCGACGATTGGCGGATAAGCCGTGGCAAACGCGTCGCCGATCGCGCGCGTGAGCGCGAAACAACGGTCGAAACCACCTTCATCGAGGTCGTCGAAAAAAACGCCGCCGACACCGCGCGGCTCGTTGCGATGCCTGAGGAAGAAGTACTCGTCGCACCATTGTTTGTAGCGTTGGTAGACGTCGTCGCCAAACGGCCGCAGCGCGTCGCGGCAGGTGGCGTGAAAATGCCGGATGTCGTCGACAAACGGGTAGTAAGGCGTCAAATCCATGCCACCGCCAAACCACCACACCGGTTCGGCGCCCTCCTTGCGGGCCAGCAGGGCACGAACATTCATGTGCGCGGTGGGGCAGTAGGGGTTTTCCGGGTGCAGCACCAGCGACACGCCCATCGCTTCGAAGGCGCGACCGGCGAGTTCCGGGCGCCGGGCAGTGGCTGCCGGCGGCAGGGCGGCGCCATTGACGCTCGAAAAGGCCACGCCGCCACGCTCGAAAACCCGACCGCCTTCGATGATCGCCGTTCGTCCGTGCCCGGCAAGCGAGGCGCCGGGGTCTTTCTCCCACGGATCGACGCGGAATGCGCCGCCCATCGGCCCTTCGAGCGTTGTCAGGGCGGCGACGAGATCCGTTTGCAGGCGGACGAAGTAGTTCCGGAGAGCGTCGGTGTCGATGGTCAACGGCTCACGGCCCGATGGCCGATGTCGCGGCGGTACTGCATGCCGTCGAAATGGATACCGACGATGAGGTCGTAGGCGCGCTTCTGGGCCTGTTTGACGTTGTCGCTGAGGGTGGTGACGCAAAGAACGCGGCCACCGCTGGTGACGACGCGCCCGTCCCGCTCGGCGGTGCCGGCGTGGAAGACGTGACTGTCCTCGGATTCCTCCGGCAGGCCACCGATGGTGTCGCCGGTGCGCGGGGTGTCGGGGTAATTGGCCGCCGCGAGAACCACGCCAAGCGCGACGCGCCGGTCCCAAGTGGCTTCGACTTCGTCGAGCTTGCCGGCAACGGCGTGATCGAGCAGGGTGAAGAGGTCGGATTTGAGGCGCATCATGATCGGCTGTGTTTCAGGATCGCCGAGGCGGCAGTTGAATTCGACGGTCTTGACCGAACCGTCCTTGCCGACCATCAGTCCGGCGTAAAGGAAACCGGTATAGGGAATGCCGTCGGCGGCCATGCCGCGGACGGTCGGCAGGATGATTTCGCGCATGGCGCGGGCATGCACTTCCGGCGTCACGACCGGCGCCGGCGAATAGGCGCCCATGCCGCCGGTGTTCGGGCCGCTGTCGCCGTCGCCGATACGCTTGTGATCCTGACTGGAGGCCAGTGGCAGCACGTTCTTGCCGTCGACCATGACGATGAAACTGGCCTCCTCGCCGTCGAGAAATTCCTCGATCACCACCCGCGCCGATACCGCCGAAGTCTTTTTCGCGCTCGCGCTTCGCGGGTCCGCCAGCATGCGGTCGATCGCCGCATGCGCTTCATCGAGCGTGGCGGCGACCACGACTCCCTTCCCGGCCGCCAAGCCATCGGCCTTGATGACGATCGGCGCGCCTTCGCGGTCGACATGGGCGTGCGCGTCGGCGGGGTCGGAGAAAGTCTGAAATCGCGCGGTCGGGATATTGTGCCGGGCCATGAAGCGCTTGGCGAAATCCTTGGAGCTTTCGAGCTGCGCGGCCTCCCGGGTCGGGCCGAAAATCTTCAGGCCGCGGGCACGGAACACATTGACGATCCCGGCATCGAGCGGCCCTTCCGGGCCGACGACGGTGAGTTGCACTTTTTGCGCTTCGGCAAAATCGGCCAGGGCTTCCGGGTCGGCGAGGTCGATGTTTTCGAGTTCGTGCTCGCGCGCGGTGCCGGCGTTGCCCGGAGCGACGAACACGGTCTGTAAACCGGGTGTCTTCGCCAGGCGCCAGGCAAGGGCGTGCTCGCGACCGCCAGAACCGATCACCAGTAATTTCATCGATTTCCGTCCTATTTTCCCTGTTTTCATGTGCAACGCTCTACATGGCTGTCTTGCGGTGTGGTGGCGGCTGGCCGCGCTCAACGGTGGATTGTAATCGTCTACCGAGCGTCAATGCCGGAAGTGACGCGCGCCGGTAAACACCATCGCCAGACCGTGTTCGTCCGCGGCGGCGATCACCTCCTCGTCGCGCATCGAACCTCCCGGCTGGATGACCGCCGTGGCGCCCGCCGCGGCCAGGACATCGACACCGTCGCGGAAGGGGAAGAAGGCATCGGAAGCGACCACGGAACCCGCCAGGTCGAGACCGGCGTTTTGCGCCTTGCTGGCGGCGATGCGCGTCGAATCGACACGGCTCATTTGTCCGGCGCCGACGCCCAGAGTCATGCCGCGCCCGCAAAAGACGATGGCGTTCGATTTGACGAATTTGGCGACGCGATAGGCAAAGAGCAAGTCCTGCACCTGTGCTTCGGTCGGCGTCCGTTTGCTGACCACGCGCAGGTCGGTGGCCTGGACGTTGAAACGGTCGGGTGTTTGCAGCAACAAGCCACCGCCGACGCGCTTCATTTCGAAGGCGTGGTAAACCCGTGCCAAGGGCAGCACCAGAACGCGCAGGTTCTGTTTGCTGGCCAGCATTTCCCGCGCGGCGTCGGTAAGCGCCGGCGCCAGCAACACCTCGACGAAGTGCTTGCGGGCGTTCATGGCCGCCACGACATCGACGTCGACCGTGCCGTTGAAGGCGATGATGCCGCCGAAGGCGGATGTCGAATCGGTCTGGAAGGCCTTTTCGTAGGCCGCCACCAGATCGGCGTCGACCGCCACGCCGCACGGATTGGCGTGCTTGACGATCACGCAGGCGGGGGCATCGAACGTTTTCACGCATTCCCACGCCGCGTCGGCATCGGCGATGTTGTTGTACGACAGTTCCTTGCCTTGCAGTTGCCGGTAATTGGCGATCGAACCGGGCAATGGCGTCGGATCGCGGTAAAAAGCGGCGTGTTGATGCGGATTTTCGCCATAGCGCAGTGTTTCGACGCGATCGAAAGCGAGTTGCAGATGTTCGGCGAAAGGTTGCGGCTGGTTCGCATCGTCGAGCGAGGTCAGCCAATTGGCAATCGCCGCATCGTAACGCGCGGTATGCACGAATGCCTTCTTGGCCAGGGCAAAGCGGGTGGCCAGACGCAACGCGCCGTCGTTGGCGGCCATTTCGGCGAGCAGCGCGGGGTAATCCTCCGGATCGGTGACCACGGCAACGCCTTCATAGTTCTTGGCCGACGAACGCACCATCGCCGGACCGCCGATGTCGATATTTTCGATGGCGTCGGCCAAGGTCACGTCGGGCTTGGCGACCGTTTCGCGAAAAGGATACAGATTGACGCACACTAGATCGATGGTCGGAATGCCGTGCCGCGCAATGGTGTCCATATGCTCGGGCAGGTCGCGACGCGCCAGGATGCCGCCATGCACTTTCGGATGCAGGGTCTTGACGCGGCCATCGAGCATTTCCGGAAAACCGGTGTAATCGCCGACCTCGATCACCGACAGACCGGCGTCGCGCAGCAGTTTGGCGGTGCCGCCGGTGGATAGCAACTGGACGCCTTGGGCGGCAAGGCCCTTGGCGAAATCCAGCGCACCGTTCTTGTTGGAGAGACTGAGCAGGGCTTGACGGATTTTCATGGTTGGCAGTCAGTGAAGGCGAGAAAGGATATGGGGAATTTTCAGGGCAGGATTTTGTGATCGACGAGCTTCTTGCGCAAGGTGTTGCGATTGATGCCGAGAATGTCCGCCGCGAGGGTTTGATTGCCGCCGGCCTGTTTGAGCACCACTTCCAACATCGGACGCTCGACGCTGCGGATCACCATCTCGTAGATCGCTGCCGGCTTCTCGCCGTCCAAGGTCTGGAAATACCCCTCCAGAGCCGTCCGGATGCACAGCGCGATATCGCTCTCCTGATTCGGTTTCATGCGGCGAGTTCCTCGTTATTGCCATCGGTCGGGTCGGCGGCTTCGGCAGCGGTGGCCACGTAATGCAGGCTGTCGTCGCGCTCGGCGAGCGTCGAGAAAAAATCATTGACCGCCTGCCGTTGCAGGTCGATGGCCGGCAACTGATTCATCATGTGACGGAAAGTCGCCGAACCGACCAAGCCCTTGGTGTACCAGGAAATATGCTTGCGCGCGATGCGCAGGCCGGTGTCAACGCCATAAAACAGATACAAATCTTCAAGATGCGCGAGCAGAACCTGGTGGATTTCAGCGACGCGCGGTGGCGGTAGACGCGTTCCAGTGACCAGAAAATGTTCGATTTCGCGAAACAGCCACGGACGCCCCTGCGCGGCGCGCCCGATCATCAGCGCGTCGGCGCCGGTCCGGTCAAGGACAGCGCGCGCTTTCTCCGGCGAATCGATGTCGCCGTTGGCGACCACCGGAATACGAGCCACCGCCTTCACCGCCCGAATGGTTTCGTATTCCGCGTGACCGGTGTAGGCGCAAGCTCGCGTCCGGCCGTGCACGGCCAAGGCCCGGATTCCCGATTGTTCGGCGATGTGGAGAATCCGCAGGGCGTTGCGGTTGGCCGTGTCCCAGCCGGTGCGTATCTTGAGCGTCACCGGTGTCTCCGGAACGGCACGCACCACGGCCTCGAGAATCTTGCCGACCAGCGATTCGTCGCGCAGCAGCGCCGAACCCGCCATCACGTTACAGATTTTCTTGGCCGGGCAACCCATGTTGATGTCGATGATTTGCGCACCGCGATCGACATTGTGCCGCGCCGCGGTGGCCATCATTTCCGGACAGGCGCCGGCGATCTGCACCGTGGCCGGCGCCACCTCGCCCGCATGGTCGGCGCGTCTGCGCGTCTTCAGGCTGCCGTAGAGCAGCGAGTTGGAGGTCACCATCTCCGAAACGGCCAGCCCGGCGCCCATTTTCTTGCAGAGTTGCCGAAACGGACGATCGGTAACCCCCGCCATCGGTGCGACGAAGAGATTGTTGCGGAGGGGAAAACCGAGGAATTGCATGGCGGGCGGGTGCCGGAAGCGCGGGGCAAGGGGACGATTCTACCCCGATCGCTGCCCGAAAAACAGACGATCGTCGCCAGCAGCGGAACGGCGACCCGGAGGCGTCAGCGCCTGCCGCCGGCGTCCGGCATGACGATGTTGACCTCGAGCACTTCGTAGTTACCCTGCTTCTCCAGCGACACCTTGATGTCGTCCGGATTGACCGACACGTACTTCGAGATCACGGCCATCAATTCCTGCTGCAAGGCCGGCAGAAAGTCGGGCGTGCTGGTGCCGCCGCCGCGCTCGTGCGCAATGATCAGTTGCAGACGCTCCTTGGCGATGGCGGCCGTCTTGGGCTTGTTGCCGAAGATCAGGGTGAACAGGGACATGCTCATTTACCCCCGAACAGGCGCTTGAACAAACCGGGTTTTTCGTAATCGACGAAACGCAAGGGGATGGTTTCGCCAAGAAAACGGGCCACGACATCGAGGTAGGCGCCGGCGACGTCGGAATCCTGCAAATGGACCGCCGGCGTTCCCGAGTTCGACGCCTGCAAGACGGCTTCCGATTCCGGGATGACGCCGATGATCGGCACGCGCAAAATTTCCTGCACATCCTTGTAGGACAGCATTTCGCCTTCGTTGACCCGTTTCGGCGCATAACGGGTGATCAGCAGATGCTCCTTGACCGGCTCGCCGCCGGACAGCGCGCGCCGCGACTTGGCCTGAATGATGCCGAGAATGCGATCGGAGTCGCGCACCGAGGAGACTTCCGGATTGGTCACCACCAACGCCTCGTCGGCGAATGTCAGCGCCATCACCGCGCCACGCTCGATTCCCGCCGGCGAATCGCAGACCGCGTAGTCGAACCCCATGTGCTCGAGTTCCTTGAGGACTTTCTCGACGCCTTCCTCGGTCAGCGCGTCCTTGTCCCGCGTCTGCGACGCCGGCAGCACGAAGAGATTGCCGTTTTCGCAGTGCTTGTCCTTGATCAGCGCCTGGGTCAACGTGGCTTCGCCGTGAAGAACGTTGACCAGGTCGTAGACGACACGCCGTTCGCAGCCCATGATCAAATCGAGGTTGCGTAGACCAACATCGAAATCGATGACGGCGGTTTTGTAACCGCGCAAGGCGAGACCGGAGGCGAAGCTGGCGCTGGTGGTGGTTTTACCGACCCCACCCTTGCCGGACGTTACGACGACAATACGTGTCACGGACAGTTCTCCGCAAATTAAAGCAGCGATTCTAACCGTAGAACCGAGCTTCTGTTAAAGACGCCGCTAATTGATTTTCAGCGGCTCGACGATCAGCTTGGCGGTGTCCTCGCCGGGGGTGTCGATCAGCCGGACCTGCGCCGGCTTGCCGATCAGGTCGGCGGGAACTCCGCCGTCGAACGTCCGGTACAAGCCGGCCACCGAAATCAGTTCGGCGTCGAAATGGGTGCAGAAGATGCGCGCTCGCGCGGCGCCGCCGGCGCCCGCCAAGGCCCGGCCATGCAAAGGCGCGTAGACGTGGATGTCGCCGTCGGCGATCACCTCGGCGCCGGCATTGACCGCCGCCAGCACCACCAGATTGGCGCCACGGGCATACACCTGCTGGCCCGAGCGCAATGGGCGGTCGACAAACAGTGTTGGCAGCACGTCGGCGACGGTCGCGGACGGCAAGGGTTCTTTCATTGGCTCGGCGGGCGGCGGCGTCTCGACCGCCGCAGCCACGGTTTCCGTCGGCGGTTCGGCGGTGGCCGGGCGCGGTGGCCGGTCGATGGCGGCGCGGGTCGGCAAGCCGGCGGCGGCGGCGCTTTGCCTTAACGCGTCACTGCCGCCGCGCACGCCAATCACATGCAGACCGTGGTCACGCAGCACTTGCGTGATCGAGCGCCAGTCGGCGGACGACGCGTCGGCGACGCTGGACAGATCGATGAGCGCCGCGTCGTCGTCGAAAAACGCGTCGTCGCCAAAAAGCGCGCTCGCCGTCCTGGCGAGTTCCATCGGCTGTAGCGAGCGCAGCGTGACGGCGACCACGGGCAGGGTCGTGCCCTTGAATTCGATCAATTGTTGGCTCTTGGCGGCTGGCGGCATGGAATCGTCGGCAAGGTTTTCGGTAGCGGCGAAGTCTAGCGGAATCAGGCGTAAAAGCGAAATGCGGCGGCGCCGGCGAGCACTCGTCCGTCGAGTCAGGGCCAGGCCCGGGCGCCCCAGATCATCCGTTTGGCCACGAAGTGCCGCAGTGGCGGCAGGATGTCGAGAGCCAGCAGGCCAAGGCCGCGCGCGACGCGCAAGGGCGGCAGATCGTTGGAGAAAATGCGTACCGTGCCGTCGGTGAACGCGGCGCTGCCCAGGCGATCCAGGCGCCGCGCGCGGGCGTAGGTGGCCAGCGTGCCCGCCTGCCCGGCGTCGCCGCCGGTGGCAAGCAGGATTTCGGCCAGTTCCCAGGCATCGCGCAGACCGAGATTGAAGCCTTGCCCGGAAACGGGGTGCAGGCTTTGCGCGGCATTGCCGATCCAGACCTGCCGGGCGGCGGTGAGTCGCCGGCGAACGCGCAACGCCAGCGGAAAGGCGGCGCGCGGGCCGCTAGCGACGAAGTCGATACGCCGTCCGAATTGCGCGCGCAAGGCCGCGAGAAAGGCGTCGTCGTCGAGAGCCAGCAAGGTGGCGACTTTCGCCGACGGCACGGTGAACACCACCGAGTAATCCTCGCCCAATGGCAGCAGCGCCAGCGGTCCGTCGGGCGTAAACCGCTCCCAGGCGCGCCGGCCGTGTGCCGGCAGCGGGCGCACTTCGGCGACGACGGCGTGCTGGCGGTAATCGAAAACGCGTACGGTGGGATCGTCGTTGGGCGCGCCCTCGGCGTGGACGATCAGTCTGGCGGCGATTTGTTCGCGGTTGCCGTCTTGGCTGAGCGTCAGCATGGCGTTGTCGGCGCCTGTTTCGGCGTCGAGCAGTTGGCAATTGTCGAGGAAAGTCGCGTGGTCGATCCGGGCGTCGAGGGCGGCGGCGAGGTCCCGGTAGCGCATCACGTAGCCGAGCGCCGGCAACCCGTAGTCGCTGGCCTCGATCACGGTGCGGCCGAAGCCGCCGCGTTGCGACACGTGAATGGTTTCGATCGGCGTTCCGGCGGCGGCGCGCCACGCGTCGAGACGTTCGAGCAGTTGGCGCGTGCCGTGCGATAGCGCCAGCGCGCGCGGGTCGCCCTTCCAGGCGCCACGCGGGCGGCTGTCGATCAGCACCACGCGGTACGGTCCGTCGGCCAAGGCGCGCGCAAGGGCCATGCCCACCGGGCCGGCACCGACGATGGCGATATCCACGACACGGCCGTCAGTCATGGCGCATGATCTCCTCGATTTCGGCGACGGTTTTCGGCGCGCGGGTATAGACCTCGCAACCGTCGGCGGTGATCAGCACATCATCCTCGATGCGCACGCCGATGCCTTGCAAATGCGCGGGCGTGTTGGCGCTCTGACGAAAATACAAGCCGGGCTCGACGGTCAGGACCATGCCGGGCCGCAGAACGGTCCACGCCTGCTCGTCGGCGCCGCCGCGATATTCGCCGACGTCGTGGACGTCAAGACCCAGCCAGTGGCCGGTGCGATGCATGTACCACGGTTTGTAGGCGGCGCTGGCGATGGCGTCGTCCACGCTGCCGGCGAGGGCCTTGAGATCGATCAAGCCTTGCGACAGCACGCGTAGCGCCGCCTGATGATAATCGGCGAACGACGCGCCCGGCCGGAGGGCGGCGATCGCCGCCGTCTGTGCGGCGAGGACGATTTCGTACACCTCGCGTTGCACGGGGTCGAAGCGGCCGGCGACCGGAAACGTGCGGGTGATGTCCGCGGCGTAACCGGAGAATTCGCAGCCGGCATCGATCAGCACCAGCGAATCGCCAGCGAGACGGCGGCTGTTGTCGACATAGTGGAGGACACAGGCATTGACCCCGCCGGCGACGATGGGCGTGTAGGCATGACCGGCCGCGCCCTGGCGGCGGAATTCGTGACTGAGTTCGGCTTCGAGTTCGTATTCGGCCATCCCGGGCCGGCAGGCGCGCATGGCGCGGGCGTGCCCCGCCGAGGTGATTTCGGCGGCGTGCCGCAGGCAATCGATTTCCCGCGCGTCCTTGATCAGACGCATTTCGTCGAGCAGACCGCGCAGGTCGCGGATTTCGCCCGGCGCCCGTGTTCCGTCGCGATTCCGGGCGCGCACCGCGTTCAGCGCGCCGGCGATGCGGCGATCCCAGTCGTCGTCATGGCCGAGCGAATGCCAGAGGAGGTGACGGTTGGCGAGCAAATCCGGCAGCCGCTCGTCAAGGGTGTCGATTGGGTAGGCTTCGTCGAATCCGAAGGTTTCGGCGGCGCCTGCCGGCCCGTAACGGAAACCGTCCCAGATTTCGCGCTCCGCGTCCTTTTCGCGGCAGAACAGCATCGCCCTGGGTTCCACGCCGCCGACCAGGACCATGACCGCGTCGGGTTCGGGAAAACCGCTCAGGTACCAGAAGTAACTGTCGAAACGGTAAGGGTAGTGCGAATCGCGGTTGCGCAGGCATTCGGGCGCCGTCGGGACGATCGCGACGCCGTCGCCGAGACGGGCGAGCAATCGCTGGCGACGATCGGCGTAAACGTGGTGGTTCATGTGTTTTGCCGGAGTTCCCGGTCCAGTTCGGTCAGCCGCTCGGCGGTGCCGATATCGATCCAGCGACCGTCGTGTCTTTCGCCGCCGATCATGCCGCGTGGAATGGCGGCATCGAGCAGCGGGCGCAGTTTCAGCGCCACGCCGGGTGGCACGGCGGCGAAGAACGCCGGACTGAACACGCCGATGCCGGCGTAGGTCAAGGTGGGGGACGACGGGCCGCCGCCAGTGCCTGCTTCCGCGTTGGCGAGGCGTAGCCGATCGCCGTCCAGGCGGAAATCGCCGTGTGGATGGTGCGGCGGGTTGTCGACCATTATCAGATACGCGCCGCCGGCGATAAGCGACAAACGCCGCGCGCGCGCGAAATCCCAGTCGCACCAGATATCGCCATTGACAGCCAGGAAGGGCTGCTCGCCGAGCAGCGGCAGCGCGGCGGCCATGCCGCCGGCGGTTTCCAGCGCGCCAGGCGGTTCCGGCGAGTAACGGATGGACAGGCCGAATCGCCGGCCATCGCCCAGGGCGGCTTCGATCTGCTGGCCGAGGTGCGCGTGATTGATCACCACCTCGCGCCAGCCGGCGGCGGCCAGTTTTTCCAGATGCCAGACGATCAAGGGTTTGCCACCCACCGGCAGCAGCGGTTTGGGCGTGCGGTCGGTCAGCGGCCGCAGGCGTTCGCCACGCCCGGCGGCGAGAATCATCGCCTTCATCAGAAGGTCAAACCGACCTCGACCGGCCGCTCGTCCAGCGTGTCGAGCAGGCGGGCGAGCGGGCGCAATTCGCCATAACGCTGGCAGGTGCGACGCAAATAGCCCAGCACGCGCGGCATGTCGTCGAGGTAGCCGCTCTTGCCGTCGCGGTGGCACAGACGGGCGAAAATCCCCAGCACCTTGAGTTGGCGCTGCGCGCCCATCCATTCGTAATCGCGGTAAAAGGCGTGAAAATCGTCGGACACCGGCAGGCCCGCTTGCCGCGCGGCCTCCCAGTAGCGGATCACGTAATCGAGTTCCTGCTCTTCTGGCCAGTCGATATAGGCGTCGCGGTACAAGGAAACCAGATCGTAAGTGAGCGGACCGTAGACCGCGTCCTGAAAATCGAGGAGGCCGGGGTTTTCCGGAAAGCCCGTTTCATCCCCTTCGCCGACCACCATCAGATTGCGCGAGTGATAGTCGCGGTGAACATAAACCCGCGGCTGCCCCAGATTATTGGCCAGAAGGAGATCGAAAACAGCGCGCAAGGCGGCTTGTTGGCGTTCGTCGAGCGCGACGCCGAGGTGTCGATTCAGGTACCAGTCGGGAAAAAGCGCCAACTCGCGGTCGAGCAGTTGGCGGTCGTAGTCCGGCAAACAGCCGGCCCGGCTGGCGAGCTGGATCGCCACCAGCGCGCGATTGGCGTCGCGGTAAAGTCGCGGCGCGGCGGCACGATTGACCAGCGCGTGCAGATAAGTCTTGCCGCCAAGGTCGGAAAGCAACAGGAAGCCCAGAGCGAGATCCTGGGCGAAAACCGTCGGCACGTGCGCGCCGGCGGCGCGGAACAGTTCACCGACATGCAGAAAGGGGCGGCAATCTTCCTTGTCCGGCGGCGCGTCCATGACGATGCGCGTCGTCCGGTCGGGCAAGGTGACCCGGAAATAGCGTCGAAAACTGGCGTCGGCCGACGCCGGCTCAACGCGCAAGGCATGGCCGGGAAACTGCGGACCGACGACCTTCTCGATCCAGTCGTGCAGCAAGGCGGTGCGCGGCATGCCGCTTCTCCTTTGATGATGATGCTAAAATGCCCCGATTCTACCATCCGCTCCGCGGCGCCAAGCGCTGACGGAAACAACCCGCCGCCTTTCATACTGCACAACACGGAATGAAATTTCCCTCTCGGCGCAAGCCGCTGGCCCTGATCCTCTGCTGCAGCTTCGCCGGCACCGTCGCCGTCGGCGCCCTCGATCCGGCGCATGCGCAGACGGTGGCGCCCTTGCGCGTCGATCCGAGGCTGCTGGGATTGCCGCCGGCAAAGCCGGTTGCCGCCTCGCCTTCGGCGCCGGTCGACATTCCGGTGGCGCAGACCGCGCCGATCGACACGCCGTCCGTCGAAACGCGCGCCGTGTCGAATTCGACCGCTGAGGCGCGAAACGACGCGGTGAAGGAAAACGCCCCGCCGACGTCGCCATCCGCGCCACGCGCCGCGCCATCCGCCTCTCGCGCCGGCAAGGACGCCAAGCCTCAAATCGTGCAACGGACGCCGCCGCAACCCGGCACCTCGGCGGCACCGGAACTGGCCAGTCAGAAAACCGGTGGCGAAATCGCCGCCGCGCGCGTGACCGACAAAAGCACCGGTGCTGGAAAAGCGGCCCGCGCACCGTCGCCAGACGGCTCGAAAAACGCGCCGCCACCGGCGGTCGCCAGTGTCGCGATAGCCGCTGTTCCCGAGACCGCGCCCTTGCGTCTGCAAATGGCCAGAAAGCTGGTCTTGCCGGTGGAGGAAACCGATCAGCCGCAACCGGCGTTCATCAGCGGCCAAAAGCTGTACGGCATCGTCGATAAAGAAATGATCGCCGAGGAAAACGCCGAGCTGCGCAAGGCGGGCCGGGTAATGACGGGTGATCGCCTGATCTATCATCCCGTCGACGACGAAGTCGAAGGAACCGGCAATGTGCGTCTCACTCAAGGCGACGATGTCATCGCCGGGCCGAAAATGCGCATGAAACTGGAGGAGCAGGTCGGTTTCGTCGAGCCGGCGTCCTATTTCTTCAAGCGGGAAGTCGACGAGTCCGCCAAACCGAAAGGCGGTCGCTTCCTGGCGAACAACGACACCGACACCGGTTTCGCCGCCCCGCGCACGATCAACATCCGGCCCGGACAAACCAAGGCGAAAGGCCCGAAAAAATCGGTCGGCACACCATCGGAAGCGCATGGCGACGCGGCGCGCATGGATTTCGAGGGCGAAAACCAGATTCAGTTGACCAACGCGACCTACACCACATGCAAACCCGGCAAGGAAGACTGGTTTCTGACCGCCAGCGATCTGCATCTCGATTACGACGAAGATGTCGCCACGGGCAACGATGCCACCATCCGGTTTTTCGATGTGCCGATCCTGCACTCGCCGTGGATCTCGTTTTCATTGAATCACCAGCGGAAATCGGGCCTGCTGACGCCGACCTACGGATCGAGCAGCGACAACGGCCTTGAGTTCACCCTGCCGTATTACTGGAACATCGCGCCGAACATGGACGCCACCATCGCGCCACGCCTGCTCAGCAAGCGCGGTTTGCAGCTTGGTGGCGATTTCCGCTATCTCAACGAATGGAATGGCGGTGTTTACAACGGCAAGTCCCGTGTCGAATACCTTCCGAGCGACCAATTGCGCAATATCGATCGCTGGGGCGTGGCGCTGACGCATACCCAACTGGCGATGACCAACGGTTTTTCGGGAGCGATCAATTTCAGCCGCGTGTCGGACAACGACTATTACACCGATTTGTCGAGCCAGATTTCCAATACGGCGAAAACCCAATTGCTGCAACAGGCGGCGGTGACCTACGATACCGGCTGGTGGAACGTGAGTACCAACTTCCAGAAGTTCCAGACGCTGCAGCCAGACCCCAAGAATCCCGTCACTGCGCCGTACCGGATGTTGCCGCAGATCAACTTCAACGCACGACAGCCCGATTACCTGATGACCGACAGCGCCTTGTTCGGGCAATACACCCACTTCACCTCACCGAACAAAAACTGGCCAGAGGGGCAGCGGGTGATCCTGCAACCGCAGATTTCCCTGCCCTACGTGACCCCGGGCTGGTATGTGACGCCACGGGTTGGATTCAATCTCACGCGCTACGCCCTGACAGGCACGACCGGCGGCGGTTCGATCAGCCGGAGCCTGCCGATTTTCAGTGTCGATTCCGGCATGGTTTTCGAACGGCCGACCCATCTTTTCAATCGCGACTACACGCAAACACTCGAACCGCGGTTGTTCTACCTGAATATTCCCTACCGGAACCAAAGTCAGATTCCGGTCTTCGACACCGGTCTGGCGGACTTCAATTTCGCGCAGATCTTCGCCGACAACAAGTTCTCCGGCTGGGATCGGATCGGCAATGCCAATCAATTGACGGCCGCCCTCGGCTCGCGTCTGATCGACCCGGCGAACGGTGCCGAAATCATGCGGGCGATGGTCGGTCAGCGTCTCTACTTCACGGATGATCAAGTGACACTGCCTGGCGTCACTAGCCGGCAATCGAACAAATCGGATTTCCTGGCCGCCTTCTCCGGACAACTGCTGCCCAAGCTTTACGCCGACGCCGCCCTCCAATACAACACCAATGCGCAGCAATTCCAGCGCTATTCATTAGGTGCGCGCTACGCTCCCGAGGTGAGCAAGGTGGTTAACGCCGGCTTCAGCTACAACGCCGATGCCGCAACCCCGATCAAGCAGCTGGACATCTCCGGTCAATGGCCGATCACCGGGCGCTGGCAAGCGATCGGGCGCTACAACTATTCATTTCTGCAAAAACAACCGATCGAAGTCATCGGCGGACTGGAATACAACGCCGGATGCTGGGCGGTACGCGCCGTCGGGCACCGCGTCCAAACCACACAGGCAAACGCCAGCACGCAAATTTTCCTCCAGCTGGAACTGAGCGAGTTCGCACGCCTCGGAACGAGTCCCTTGGATCTCCTGCAACGCAATGTCCCTGGCTATAGTTTGATGAATCAGACGGTGGTCGACCATTCTTCGGTGGACCGATAGGGTCGACAATGACACTTTTATTTCGCTTCGTACTCTTTTCGCTTGCTTTCGTCGGTCTGGCTTCGGCACAGAATGCGCCGCGCAAGACCGCGCTACCGATTCCCGTCGATCGCATCGTGGCGGTGGTCAACGACGAAGTCATCACCCTGCAGGAGTTGCGGGCGCGTCTGGATTCCGCCATGCATCAGTTGCAAGGACAGGGAACCGCCTTGCCGCCGCGTGACGTGCTCGAGAAGCAGATGCTCGAACGGATGGTGATGGACAAGGTGCAGTTGCAATTCGCGCGCGATACCGGCTTGCGGGTGGATGACGGGCAACTCGACCAGGCCCTGCAACGTATCGCCGCCACCAACAAACTCTCGCTGGCCCAGTTTCGGACGGCGCTGGAGAGGGACGGCATCCCGTTCGCGAGTTTTCGCGAAGAAGTGCGCGCCGAAATGATCGTCGCCCGCCTGCGCGACCGCGAGGTCGACAGCAAGCTGTTCATCTCCGAAGGCGAAATTGACAACTACCTCACCGGCAGTTCAGAGAAAGGAACGGCCGCGAACGAGGAATATCAATTGGCCCACATCCTGCTGCGCGCGCCAGAGTCCGCAAGTCCGGAACAGATCCAGAAACTTCGCGCCAAGGCCGAGCAGGTGCTGGAACGTCTGCGCAAGGGCGACGATTTCGCGCAACTGGCCGCCTCGTACTCGGACGCCCCGGACGCCCTGAAAGGCGGCGACCTCGGCTGGCGTCCGCTCGAGAGAATGCCGGCGATGTTCGCTGAAACGGCCACCCGGTTGAAAGCCGGCGAGGTCTCGCCGGTGTTGCGCAGTTCGAACGGTTTTCATCTGATCAAACTGATCGCCAAGCGCGGCGGTGGCGCGCTACCGGCCATTCAGCAAACGCATGCCCGCCATATCCTGATCAAGGTCAATGAAGTCACCTCGGAGGTGGAGGCCAGGCATAAAATCGCAAGCCTGATCGAACGGATCAGGAACGGGGAAAGCTTCGCCGAATTGGCGCGCCTGTTCTCGAACGACGGCTCGGCGGCCAAGGGCGGCGACCTGGGTTGGATCTACCCCGGCGACACGGTACCCGAATTCGAGCGGGCGATGGATCTGCTGGCTCCCGGCGATCTCAGCCCGCCAGTGCAGTCGCCTTTCGGCTTTCACCTGATCGAGGTTCTCGAACGCCGCGTGCAGGATGTGTCGAGCGAGCGCCAACGCGCGGCGGCGCGCCAGGTGCTGCGCGAACGCAAGCGCGACGAGGCGTATCAGGATTGGCTGCGCCAGGCGCGCGATCGCGCGTATGTCGAACTTCGGCTCGAAGAACGGTGAACGGTCGCTGGCCGGTGATTGCCGTCACCGCCGGCGAACCCGCCGGTGTCGGCCCGGAAATCTGTCTGCGCCTGCCGGAGCGGACCATCGGTTTGTCGCCGCCCGCGCGCCTCGTAGTCCTTGCCGACCGCGCGCTGCTGGCGGCACGGGCGGCGGCGTTGCGCCTGCCGGTCACCCTGCGCGACTGGGACCCGGTTCAACCGCCTGCCGCCGGAACGCTCGATGTGCTGCATGTGCCCGTGGCGGTGCCATCGACGGCTGGCCATCTCGACAAGGCCAACGCCGCCCATGTGCTGGCACTGCTTGATCGCGCGCTTGCCGGCTGTCGGAGCGGTGAATTCTCCGCCATGGTCACCGCGCCGGTGCATAAAGGCGTGATCAACGATGCCGGCATTCCGTTTACCGGGCACACCGAATACCTGGCCGAACGCACGGCGACTCCGCGCGTGGTGATGATGCTCGCCGGCGGTGGTCTGCGGGTGGCGCTGGTCACCACACATCTCCCGTTGAAAGACGTTCCGGCGGCGGTCACGGCGACGGCGGTGGAGGAAACGCTGCGCATTCTGCATCGGGAAATGCAAGACAAATACGGCATCGCCAATCCGCGCATCCTGGTCGCCGGTCTCAATCCGCATGCCGGCGAGGGCGGTTACCTCGGCCGCGAGGAAATCGAAGTGATCGCGCCGGTCCTCGACAAATTAAGGGCCGACGAGGGAATGATCCTGCTCGGCCCCCTGCCGGCCGACACCCTGTTTTCGGCGCCCGTGCTGGCGCGCGGCGACTGCGTGCTGGCCATGTATCACGATCAGGGGCTCACCGCGCTCAAATACGCCAGCTTCGGACACGGCATCAATGTCACCCTGGGTTTGCCGATCATCCGCACCTCGGTCGATCACGGCACGGCGCTCGAATTGGCGGGCAGCGGCCAGGCCGACCCCGGCAGCCTGTTCGTCGCCGTCGAGCAGGCCATCGCCATGGTGGAGCGATCCGGCGGTGGCGCATCGCGCGCATGAGCGGGCACGTCGCGCGCAAACGCTTTGGCCAGCATTTTCTCGTCGATCAAGGGGTTATCGCCGAAATTGTCGACCGCCTGGTAGTCCGGCCGGACGATCCTGTCGTCGAGATCGGTCCCGGACTGGGGGCGCTCACCGAGCCGCTGTTACAGCGTTTGAACCACTTGCACGTGGTCGAGATCGACCGCGATATCATTTCCCGGCTGCGCGGAAAATACGCGCCGGAGCGACTGACGATTCATGCCGGCGACGCCCTGGCTTTCGACTTCGGCAAATTGGCCGACGCGGCCGGCGCCGGATTGCGCATTGTCGGCAATCTGCCTTACAACATCTCGACGCCCTTGCTTTTTCACTTGGCGCGCTTTGGCGACAAGGTTCGCGACATGCATTTCATGTTGCAAAAAGAAGTCGTCGAGCGGATGGTCGCCCAGCCGGAAACCAGGGATTACGGCCGCTTGTCGGTAATGTTGCAATACCGTTTCGCGCTCGATTGGTTGCTCGACGTGCCGCCGACGGCCTTCAAACCGCCGCCCCGGGTGCAATCGGCGGTGGTGCGGCTGATACCGCGGCCGGCGACGGATTTATCGGCACGGGATGAGGAATTCTTTGCCACGCTGGTCGCGACGGCCTTCGCGCAGCGGCGCAAGATGTTGCGCAACAGCCTGCAGGATCTGGTCGAGGACGTTCGTTTGAGTGCGCAAGGCATTTCCCCGACCGCACGCGCCGAGGACCTTTCCATCGGCGACTATATTCGTCTGGCCAACAGCCTGAAATAAGCGCGGCGTGCCGTGTTCATTTCCTGGCACGCCGTCCCGATCCCGCGCGATCAGCCGTCTTTCTTGACCGGGCAACTGCTGATACCGAAAATCGAATAAGCGGGGCATTTGCCGATCAAGCCGGTCAGCAGCGGGACCACGCCGATCCAGCCCCAGACACCGATGACGCCAGTGATCGCCAGGGCCACGAGCGCGATACCGATAACGATGCGCAGAATCTTATCCAGTCCGCCGACATTGCTTTTCATGGTTTTCTCCATTGAGTTGTTGAGTGACGGCGCTCAGAATAGGTCGCTGCGTTGCCGTTGTCTGTAACCGCGGTCACACAGCGGACGGTCTCTCTGTTTTGCCTCAATGGCCACCGGCGGCGATGTGCTGCAAGCCGTCGGCGTCGAGCACGACGATGTGTTCACGGCCGAGCGTCACCAGTCCCTGCATGGCGAAACCCTTGAGCAGACGGCTGACGATCTCGCGAACGCTACCCAGTTCCTCGGCGAGCGCCTGATGGGTGGCGTGAAGGGTGCCGCCCCTGGTCAGCAGAAGCTTTGCCAGACGCTGGTCAAGCCGGTGAAAAGCGACTTCTTCGACCAACTGCATCAACTCCGCGATTCTTTCGGCAAAAAGATGAAAAACGAAGTCACGGAAAGCACGGCTTTCGGCGAGCAATGCTTCGAAGGTCGCCATCGGCAGCAGCAGCAGCGTCAGATCGGTCTCCGCGACGCCGCGTGCCGCATAGGGACTGTGCCCGAGCAGGCAACTCGAACTGATGATGCACGAGCCGCCCGGTTCGACGCGATAGAGCAGCATGTCGCGGCCGTTGGCCGTGCTTTTCACGACCTTGATCGCGCCGGCAAGCAGGAGCGGAAACCCCAGGCAGTCCTGCCGCTCGGAAAACAGCGCGGCGCCGGCGGGCACGTGAAGCAAATGGCCACCGTCGCCAACGGCCACGGCGCGCGCATCCGGCAAGTCGCGCAGTGCGGGATAAAGCGCAAGCATTTGCTGCCGCAAATTGTCCGGCAGCCTTGTCATCCGGCGTCGAATTCCGCCACCACCGGCGCGTGATCCGAAGGGCGCGCCAGCTTGCGCACGTCGCGGTCGATCGCCGCCACCGTGCAGCGTGCCGCCAGCGCGTCGGAAAGGAGCACATGGTCGATCCGCAGCCCCTGATTTTTCTGAAAACCGAGCATCCGGTAATCCCACCACGAGTAACTTTTCGCGGGTTGTTCAAAAAGGCGGAAGCTGTCTTGCAAACCGAGGCGCAATAGCTGCTGAAAGGCCGAGCGTTCCGGCTCCGAACAGAGAATCTGCCCGGCCCACGCCGCTGGATCATGCACATCGCGATCATCGGGGGCGATATTGAAGTCGCCGGCCAAGATCAGGCATGGATTGGCCCGCAGCAGGTCGCCGATCCAGCGCTGCAACGCCGCCAACCACTCGAGCTTGTAAGCGTACTTGTCGCTGCCGACGGCCTGGCCATTCGGCACATAGGCGCAAACGATGCGGAGACCGCGCACCGTCGCCGCGATCAGGCGCTTCTGCGGGTCCGGAAAACCCGGATTGCCGCATACCACATCCGTCAATTCCTCGCGGGACAGCAGGGCCACGCCGTTGTACGTTTTCTGGCCGCTGTAGGCAACGCGATACCCGGCGGCTTCGATGGCCTGTACTGGAAAAACCGGGTCGTCGAGCTTGGTTTCCTGTAGGCAGACCACATCCGGGCAGCGGACCGCCAGCCAGTCAAGCAGTTGTGGCAACCGCACCTTGAGCGAATTGACGTTCCACGTGGCGACGATCACTCGGTGGCCGCTCCGGAACGCTTGCTGCCATAGGGCGCCGTAGTCGGGTAGCCGGCGGCATCGAGCAGCGCGTGCCAGGCGGCCGATGCAAAGCCGCTGCTCCCTTGCCGTCCGACGCGAATGCTTGGCAGCGCCACTGGTCCGCCAAGCAGCTTGCCGAGTTCGGCAAGCTCCTCTTCGCTAGCGATGACTTTCTCCGAGAACGGCACGCCGCGACCGTTGAGCAAGGCACGTGCCGGCTTGCAGGTTTCGCAACCGTTGCTGGTGTACAACACCACCGGAAACTTCTCACTGGCACGCTTGACGGCGAACGGTACGGCGGGCTCTTCGCCGTCCGCCGCGCCACCGCTGGATTTCGCCGCTTGTTTGGCCCCCGGCGGGGGAGGCTGGTCGGAAATGACCGTGCCGCCGGTTTTCGGATCGATCCAGCGATAGGTCGTCTGACCGGCGAACGCGCTGCCAACCAGCACCGCGGTGATACCGGCCAGGCACGACAGGGCGGTGGGACGCATTTTCATCTCTCCTCGTCGGCTAGACAACGATCATGCCGCTGTGGCGAAGCAGCGCGTCCACCCGCGGCGCGCGGCCACGAAAAGCCCGGAAACTCTCGATTGCCGGGCGGCTGCCGCCCACGGCGAGAATTTCGTCGAGGAGGCGTTGCCCGGTCAGCGGATCGAAAGGATTGCCGGCCTCCTCGAAAGCACCGTAACAATCGGCCGACAACACCTCCGCCCACTTGTAACTATAGTAACCAGCGCCGTAGCCGCCGGCGAAAATGTGCGAAAAACCGTTCGGGAAACGGTGCCAGGCCGGAGGCACCAACACGGCGACTTCACGGCGCACGTCGGCCAGCAGATCGAGGACGCCACGCTCCCCGGCGGGGTCGAAGTCGTCGTGCAAGCGCATGTCGAAGAGCGCGAACTCCACCTGCCGCAGCGTCTGCATGCCGCTCAAAAAGTTCTTCGCCGCCAGCATCTTGTCGAAAAGCGGACGCGGTAGCGGCTCGCCGGTGTCGACATGGCCGGACAGGCCTCGCAACACCTGCCACTCCCAGCAGTAGTTTTCCATGAACTGCGAAGGCAACTCGACCGCGTCCCATTCGACGCCGTGGATGCCGGCAACGCCAAGTTCGTCGACCCGGGTCAGCAAATGATGCAGGCCGTGGCCTGTTTCGTGGAACAGCGTGATCACCTCGTCGTGCGAGAACGTCGCCGGGCGTGGCCGACCGTCTTTTTCGCCGACCGGGCGTGAGAAATTGCAGTTGAGGTAGGCCACCGGAATCTGAACGCCATCGCCGGGCGGCAGCCGGCGGCGTCCCATCGCCTCGTCCATCCAGGCACCGCCGCGCTTGGTTTCGCGCGCATACAGGTCGAGGTAAAAACGGCCGATCAGGTCGCCGGTAGCGTTCTCGATGCGGAAAAAACGTACGTCTTGATGCCACACCGCCGCGCTATCTGGCCGCAGGCGCACGTCGAACAGGGTTTCGATTACCTTGAACAGGCCGGCGAGAACGTTTTCTTCGGTAAAGTATTGCTTGACCTCGTGTTCCGAGAAGGCATAACGCGCTTGCAGCAATTTTTCGGAAACGTAAGCCACATCCCAGGCCTCCATCGTTTCCAGCCCAAGTTCCTCGCGCGCGAAGGCGCGCAGATCGGCGACATCCTTTTCGGCGAAAGGGCGGGCCTTGGTCGCCAGATCGCGCAGAAAAGCAAGCACTTGCGGCACCGATTCCGCCATTTTCGGTACCAGCGACACCTCGGCGAAACTGGCATGGCCCAGCAGGCGCGCTTCTTCGCGGCGCAGCTCGAGTATTCGGAGAATCAGCGCGCTGTTGTCGAATGGGCTGTCGTCGAACTCGGCGGCACGCGTGGCGTAAGCGCGATACAGCGCCGCGCGCAGACGGCGGCTGTCGGCGTACTGCATCGCCGGCAGGTAGGAAGGCATGTGCAGCGTGAATTTCCAGCCGTCCTTGCCGTCGCGCTCGGCGGCCTGGCGCGCCGCCTGGCGGACATCGGCGGGTAGCCCCGCCAGTTCGGACTCATCGCTCACCCATTCGGCGAACGCATTGGTGGCGTCGAGCAGGTTTTCGGAGAATTTCGCCGACAGTTGCGCCAATTCCTCGACGATGGCCTGGAAACGCGGCTTCAGGTCGTCCGGCAGATCGGCGCCGGACAAGCGGAAATCCCGTATTTCGTGGTCGACGATCCGGCGTTGCGCCTGCGTGAGTCCGGCGTACTCGTCGCCGGTGGCGATTGCCTTGTACTTGGCGAATAACGTGAGATTCTGGCCAACCTCGGCGTAGAAGCGCGACACCTCGGGCAGCATGCCGTTGTACGCCTCCCTCCATTCGGGAACATCGTTGACCGAATGCAGGTGCCCGACAATTCCCCAGGCGCGCGAGAGCCGTTCAAAGCCGTCGGCGAGCGGCGCGGCGAAATCCGCCCAGGTGGCGGCGACATCGTCGCCGGTGAGTCTGGCGATGAGTTCACGGCCTTGCGCGAGCAATTCGCGGATGGCGGGTTGGACATCGTCGGGCGCGATGGTGTCGAAACGCGGCAGGCCGGCGAAATCGAGCAGCGGGTTGGACGGCGTGTTTGGCGAAAGATCGGCGGTCATCAGGGGATTCCGTATTCCATATGTAGAGGGCGTTTGTCCGCACGCCGTGATCGGCGCCGTCCAAAACCCTTCATTTTATTAAGTCGCGATACGCATGCCAGGACGCATGTCCGAGCAGAGGCATCAGGACGATCAAGCCGAAGAATAAAGTGGCGAAGCCGAGAACGGTCAGCAGGACCACTACCGCCGCCCACGACAGCATCACCTTCGGATTCAAATCGAAAGCGCGCAGACTGGTGCGCATGGCGACGACAAGGCCGACATCCCGGTCGAGCAGCAAGGGCACCGAAACGACCGTCACCGCAAACACTAGCAGCGCGAGAATTCCGCCGCTGAGCAGCCAGATGAACAGCAGATCGCGAAACTCCGCGCTTTGCGGCAGCGCGGCGAGCAAACCGAGCAGATCGGGCGGAATTGTCGGCGCGAGCAGCAGGAACAGTGCTGTCGACAGCCGCTCCCAGGCCAGGCCGATGAATGCCAGAAATAGGCCTAGCGCGATCAGGGCTGGCGCGTTGCGGCGCCCGCCGGCGAGGGAAACGAAAAAAGTCGAGGGTTGCCCGGCGGCGTGTCGCCGACTGATTTCGTAAAGGCCACCAGCGAGCAATGGCGCGACCAAAAAAAACCCCGAGACGGCGGCGAGAAACAAGTGCCCATTGCGCCAGGCGAAAATCGTGATCAGGTCACCGGCGATGGCGAAAAGCAGGCCATAGGCCAGGCTGGCGATCGGATTGGCGCGCAAATCCCGCCAACCGGCGACCAGCCACGCCGGAATGCGAGTGGCGGACACCGCGTGCACGCTTGGCGACACCTCGCCGGAACAGGCATTGCGTGATTCGTTCGGACCCATGGCTCCTCCTTGTCGAATGGGCGTTAGCCGCCGCTCGCCGTCATCTGGCGCTGGTTTTAGTCGACGAAGGACTCGCCGGTCAGGCGCTCGCAGGCTTCGGTGTATTTGGCCTGGGTTTGCGCCAGCACAGCGGGAGGCAAGGACGGCGCGGGGGCTTGTTTGTTCCAGTCCAGCGTTTCCAGGTAATCCCGCAGATATTGCTTGTCGTAAGAAGGCGGATTTTCGCCTTCGCGATAGGCGTCGGCCGGCCAGAAACGAGAAGAATCTGGCGTCAACGCTTCGTCGATCAGATGCAGGGTTCCGGCGCCATCGACGCCAAACTCGAATTTGGTGTCGGCGATGATGATGCCGCGAGCCGCCGCGTGGGCGGCGGCGGTGGTGTATAGCGCGATGGCGGCGGCGCGGGCCTGCTCGGCGATGGTCCGGCCATCCACCGCCGGCAAGTCGGCAAAGGCGCGCTCGCAGGCGGTTTGCGCCTGGGCGAAGGAGATATTTTCGTCGTGTTCGCCGATGACGGCCTTGGTCGCCGGCGTGAAGATCGGCGCCGGCAACTTGCTTGCCAAGCGCAGGCCGATGGGCAGCGGCACACCGCAAACGCCGCCCGTGATCTGGTAATCCTTCCAACCGGAGCCGATCAGGTAGCCGCGCACCACCGCCTCGATCGGCAACGGCCGCAGGCGCTTGACGACTAGCGCCCGCCCCCTCACCTGCTCGCGCTCGTCGGCGGCGACCACGCTCTCCGGATCGATGCCCGTCAGTTGATTGGGAACAATGTCGGCGAGCTTGGTGAACCAGAAGCCGGCCAGGCGGGTCAACACCTTGCCCTTGCCGGGTACGGGGTCGGGCATCACGACGTCGAAGGCGGAAATCCGGTCGCTGGTGACGATCAGCAATTTGTCGGAATCCACCGCGTAGATGTCGCGCACCTTGCCTCGTCCGAGCAACGGCAGGCTTTTGATTGAGGATTGAAAAAGGGCGGAAGCCGGGGCGGCGCTGGTGGGGATTTGGGTCACGTTGTCAGCCTGATCGGACAATGGAAAAACGAGGGTATCGACGAAAAATCGGCCAGTAAATTGGTCCGGCGGGACAGCGCCGAGCGGGCGATTATAGGGCAGATCCGTTGCCGGTTCGGCCACCCACACAGCCTTTCCGTCGCCGAGGAGGCACGTTCAGTTGCCGATATGCATTTGATAATTGGCGCCATTGGCGAAAGAACACGTTCCGGCGCCCAGATACGGCGTGTTCATCTGGTACTCGCAAGACATGTACATGCCGTTGGCGCTGAATGCGCTGGCTACCCCGCGTTTGTCCTCGGGCGACACTCGCGTTGCCTCGCCGTTGAGCACTTCACCGAGATAAGTGATCACGAAACGCCCCTTGCCGGTCATCATGTTGGTCACCGTGCCACTGACGACACCTGTTCGCGTCGCCTGTTCGTTGGCCGGATAAAGCCGGACGGCCAGGGTGGCTGTGGCGCTGCCCGGCGGCGGAACCGGAGTTCCCGCGGGTGGCAGGGGGTGATAACCGTATTGAACTGTCCCGTCGGCGGCTCTTTCCGGTACCACGTAGCAGGCAGAAATGCCGCCCGCCATCAGCGCCAAGAGGGCGACACCTCGCCATGCGGGTAAGAAAGTGCGATTTGTCATGGTTTACTCCTTTCATGAAAAGTTCGGGATCGGACAGCCATTTTATAGGAACCGCTCAGGGGCCGGCGTTCAGTCGGTCGGTTCGCGCACAAACGATAAACCGACGGGTAAAACAGCTTCGTTGTCGGCAAACCCGTCACGCTTCATGCACGGCGCGCCATTCGATTGCCCACGCAAACGACTTCGAATGGCGCAAGAATGCTGGACGGAAAGCCAAGAGCCGGTGCTATAATGCGCGCCGCACGAAGCAGCCCGTCTGCCGCGTGCGTCGAGCATCGCGAACCTGGCCGTAATTCTCAAGCCTCCCTGCCTTCTGGTGTCCAGTCCCCGAACACCGCCCTGGCACAAAGCTTCTGTGCCGATCGTGGCTGATTGTGACTGACTCCTGCTGAATTCTGTCAATCGAACAGAGTCTGTGCCTCAGCTTTTTCGTTGGTTGGCGTTGCATTTGTCTATTGGTTGCGTGGCGTGCCGGCTCCGGCAGCGCATGGCGACCCCCTACGAAAGAGAAAGATGACCTTCTCCGATATTGGCCTTCATCCGGCCATCCTCAAGGCATTGACCGATTCCGGTTATAACGAACCCACCGAAGTCCAAAAGCAGGCGATTCCCGCCGCTCTCGAGGGCGGCGACCTGATGGTTTCCTCGCAAACCGGATCGGGAAAAACGGCGGCTTTCATGTTGCCGGCGCTGCACCGCTTCGCGCAGCAAGAGCGCCCGCCGCTTGCCCGCCCGAACGCCGGTCCGGACCGGCGACCGGCACATGCGCGCGGCCGTCAGCGCTTCGAGGCCGCGCGACCAAAAATGCTGGTGTTGACGCCGACGCGCGAACTGGCGCTGCAAGTCACCGCCGCCACCGAAAAATACGGCCGCTACCTGCATCAGCTGCGGGCCGTCGCCATTCTCGGCGGCATGCCCTACCCCAAGCAAATGGAACTACTCGGCCGCAACCCTGAAATCCTGGTTGCCACGCCCGGTCGCCTGATCGATCACATGCATTCCGGCAAGATCGATTTTTCGCAATTGCAGGTGCTGGTTCTCGACGAGGCCGACCGCATGCTGGACATGGGCTTCATCGACGACATCGAGCGAATCGTTGCCGCCACCCCGGCAACGCGCCAGACGATGCTGTTCTCCGCGACACTGGAAGGAACGGTAGGCGAAATGGCGCAGCGGATGACACGCGAAGCGTTGCGGATTCGTGTCAACACCGTGTCAACCAAGCACGAAAACATCGAACAGCGCATGCACTTCGTCGACGATCTGGCGCACAAGAATCGCCTGCTCGACTATCTGTTGCGCGACGCCTCCATCGGTCAGGCGCTGGTCTTCACCGCCACCAAGCGCGATGCCGACACCGTCAGCGACCGCCTCAATGTCGCCGGACTGAATGCCGCCGCGCTCCATGGCGACATGGCCCAGGGTGCGCGGAACCGGACCCTCGCCGCGCTGCGTCGCGGGCAAGTGCGCATCCTGGTCGCGACCGACGTCGCGGCCCGCGGGATCGACGTGCCGGCAATCACTCACGTTTTCAACTACGATTTGCCCAAGTTCGCCGAAGATTACGTGCATCGCATCGGCCGCACCGGGCGCGCCGGCCGTAGCGGTCTGGCGATTTCGCTGGTGCATCACGCCGAGCACTTCAACGTCAGAAAGATCGAGCGCCTCACCAAGCAGCCGATTCCGGTCGAGGTCGTCGCCGGCCATGAACCGACGCGCCGCGCACCGCCGGCCAATCCGCGGCCAAGCGCCAAACCGGCCTGGAAAAATGGCGAGAAGCGGCCGTACGGCCAATCGGCCGGGCGCGGCGAAGGCGGTTACGCTGGCAAGCCGGGTGCTCCCCGCCGTGACGGTAGCGCGCCGCGCACCGCGTCATATCACGATGCAGCCAAGAGTGGTCACGGCAGTGGCGCGGCCCGCCGGGCTTACGGCGACCGCTGATCCAAAAGGAAAATCCGCAGAAAACCGCCGTTTGACCGGCGGTTTTTTATTGCCGCGCCTGCTCGTGCTCGCGTGGCAAGACGCTGTGTCCGGCCAATCGGTCGTCGAGTTCGGCGATGCACGCCGCCACGCCGTTCGCCGACTGCTCGGTCGCCGTCAACAGGGTTTGTTCGAGACGATCGAGCCGGGCGAGGAGTGCCGCGTCCGACGCCGGCGAACCGATGTCGCGCTCGCCGATTTTGCGTAACTCGGCGTCGATGAAGGCGCGCAACTCGGTAAAACGCGAGGCTTCGGCCTTGTCGGCCAGATCCCGGTTGGCGGCTGACTCCTGGGCATGGCGTCGCGATTCGAACAGCGCCGACGCCTGCACATAAACCAGGAAGGCCAGAAAAAAAGCGGTCAGGACGACCACGATCCCGAGCATCACCATGCCCAAGGGCGCTTGCACTTCGGCCAGTCCGAGCGACAGCGTCGTCGGGGCGTTGAGCGCTCCCCAATTGAGAATCGAAAACGCGGTGACGGCGCCAAGGATGAGCAGTAGCAAGAGAGTGCGGAACCTCATGATGCGGGAGCTCCTGAAAAGGTTGCCGGGCAAGGAATTCCGATAGTATCCCAGGCGCGACCGGTCCGACCAGCCGTGGCGGCTTCGTTCAGGGAAGTTCGGCCGAGCGCATCCGCGCCAGAATGATCGCCGTCTTTCTGGCCAGCCCCGGCGCGTTGCGATTGCGATCGTAAAAACGTGGGTTGGGGACCATGCCCGCCAGCCGCGCGGCTTGTGACGACGAAAGCTGCGCCGCTGAAATACCGTAGTAATGGCGGGCGGCGGCTTCGGCGCCGAAAACGCCGTTGCCCCACTCGATGACGTTGAGGTAGACCTCGAAAATCCGTTCCTTGCTCCAGACGCTCTCCAGCATCAAGGTCACGATGGCCTCCTCCGCCTTGCGCCAGGAGGTTTTCGCCGGCGTCAGGAAAAGATTCTTGGCCAGTTGCTGCGAAATGGTCGAACCGCCGGCGACGATGCGTCCCTTTTGCTGGTTTTTCTCGATCGCATGCTGGATGCCGTCCCAGTCGAAACCGTCGTGATCGACGAACTTGGCGTCTTCGGCGGCGATGATCGCCCGTTTGAGGTGGTCCGATATCCGCTCGTAGCCAATCCAGGTTTTTTGCAGACGCGCCTGCGGATCGCCGACCCGCAGTTCGTCGAGACGGATGTTCATGAATCGGGTGGTGTCGGGATTGACCCAGTTCCACCACAAAACCCAGGCAAACAGCCAGCACTGGTACAGCAGCAGCAACGCCAGAAAAGCAAGGATCGCACGCTTCAGCCAATGGAACAGCCGACTCATCGCGCCGGGTCGCCGTCGGGTCCGCTATTCCGCAACATCGCGATCACCGGCGCGGTGTCGGGGTGGACGCCTCGCCAGACCCGAAATGCCTCGGCGGCTTGTTCGACCAGCATGCCGAGACCGTCCGCCAGCCGCGCGGCGCCTTGTCGGCGAGCAAACGCCAGGAACGGTGTGTCGCCTTGGCCGTACATCATGTCGTAGGCCAGACTGCCCGCGTGGAAAACGCCGCCCGGCAAGGGCGGCAACTCGCCGCCCAGACTGGCGGCGGTGGCGTTGATCACCAGATCGAAGGATTGCCCGGCGAGTTCGTCGTAACCGCCGCCGACAACCGTGCCGTGTGCGGCGAAGTCGTGCGCCAGACCGCGCGCTCGGGTGGCGGTACGGTTGGCGATTGTCAGCACGTCCGGCGCGGCGTCGAGCAGCGGCGCCAGCACGCCACGCGCCGCGCCGCCGGCGCCGAGCAGCAAGATACGGCGACCGGCCAGCGGGTAGGTCAGGTTGAGCGTCAGATCGCGCAGCAGGCCGGCGCCATCGGTGTTGTCGCCGAGAATCGCCTGACCGTCGAAAACCAGGGTATTGACCGCGCCGGCGCGTTCGGCGCGCGCCGTCAGGCGCGTGGCCAGCCGATACGCTTCCTCCTTGAACGGAACGGTGACGTTGGCGCCGCGACCGCCACCGGCGACGAAGGCGGCGACGCTGTCGGCGAAACCGTCGAGTGGTGCCAGGAGCGGCCGGTAATCGATCGCCTGCCCGCACTGCGCGGCGAAAGCGGCGTGAATGAGCGGCGATTTGCTGTGGCCGATCGGGTTGCCGAAAACGCCGTAGGCCTGACGATCGTTCATCGCTTCAGCGCTTGGTTTCCAGGCTGTCGCGCTGGGTGAAGTTGAAGGTGCGCGTGAAAACGATGATGTCGGTTTCCTTGCGCATGGCTGGCGAAAATGCCCCATAAGGCGAACCCATCTTGACGATGTGCCGCGCGGCGTCGTCGAGAACCTTGTGGCCCGACGAGCGGTTGGTTTCAAGGCTGACGACCGTTCCGTCGCTGCGAATGCTCACGGTCAGCACCAGCGTGCCGTAGAGTTTGCCGCGGGCTTCGGCAGGATAGTTGAGCGTGCCGATGCGTTCGACCTTGTGCCGCCATTCCTCAAGATACATTGCGTCGCGTGATTCATCCGCGCGCGTGCCGATGAACTTCTTTCGTGGCCGCTTGTTGTATTCGTCGACATCCTTGGCGATTTCGCCCTCCAGGCGCGCCATCGCCAGCGCGCTTTGCGCCAGATCGCGCCCGCTGATCACCGGCGGCGTGCTTTCGGGTTGCACCTCCTTGTCGACCGTCGGCGCGACGCGTTCCTTGCCGCGGGTCAGCGCCGCCAGACGCTGCTGCCGCGCCTCGAGTTCCTGAATGCGTTTGCGCGAACGTTCGAGGTCCTCGCCATCCTGGTGCTTCGGCGCCGCGGGCAGCGGCGTCTTGGCCCGGCGGTTTTCCTCGGTGTTGCCGCCGCCGTCCATGTTGACCTGGGCGTGGACTTGCGGGTCCGTCGGTTTGTGCGCCGAACGGCTATTGACCAGAACGATGTCGAGCGCCTGTTCGCGAAAGGCCCTGGCGGCATCGGGAAAATTGAAATGCAGTGACAGCAGCAGCCCGTGCAGCAACGCCGAAACCGTCACCGCCGGCCACAAGCCGCGGGGAGCGAGTCCCGGAAGATACAATGCGCGCGCCACGGTTTTCACTTCAATCGACGGCCTCGATCAATGAATCGTCGGTGGCCGCCGCCGGCGCCTCCTCGGCAAGCAGCGTTTCGACATGGCGGAGGGCGAGTTCGAGCGTCAGATAGTCGATGGCCTCGATGCGCAGACCGACGCGCTGGCCCGGTTTGAGTTCCGGCACCGAAGGCACGCGCTGTATCAGCGGCAGAGGATCCAGACGCACCAGGTTTTCGCGGATGATCGTCGCCTCGACGAACGCCAGATCGTGCTGACGCAGCCAGCGCAGGCACCAATAGCGTTCCATGCCGCGCTGGAACTCGTTATAAGCGCCGTAAGTCAGTTCGAAATCGCGCAACGCGGCGAACAGAGCGTCCGAGCGCGCGGCGAATGGCGGTGTCTCCTCGCGCAGGCAGGCGATCAACTGCCACTGGTTGAGCAGGTCGACATAGCGCCGCAGCGGCGACGACGACCAGGCATAGTGTTTGACGCCCAGCCCTTCGTGCGGCTGCGGCGAGGTGCTCATCCGCACCTTGCCGCCGGTTTGCACGCGGTAGATCGCCGCGATGTTCCGGCTGGCCAGCAAGTCGCCCCAGGTGGCGTTGGCGACGATCATCATTTCGGCGACCAGTTTGTCGAGCGGGCTGCCGCGTCGGCGCATCGAAATGTCGACCTGGCAGTTTTCCGGATCGCTCAAATCGCCGTCGATGCGGAAGTTGTAGTCAAAGTTACCCTGCATCGCCGACGGTTTGCCGCGACGGCCCTCGCAGGCGTTGGCCAGTTGCCACAAGGTCCGCAGTTCGTCGCGGAAAGCGAAGGCATCCGGCAGGCCGGCGGCGATGGATTGTTCGTTGAACAGCGGCTCCAAGTCATGGTGACGCAGATTGGCGACCACCGGCACGATTTCGACGCATGTTTCGTGCCCGGTGATTTCGAAATCCGGCGTGACCGTCAGATACAGCGAAACGGCCGGGCAGTCGCGGCCACCGCCGAGCGTGAACGCCTCGACCACCTTCTCCGGCAACATGGTGAACTTGGCGCCGGGCAGATAGACCGTCGACAGGCGGCCGCGGGCGATGTGGTCCACCGGGGAACCCGGCGCGATGGCCAGCGCCGGCGCCGCGATGTGGATGCCGACGCGCCAGCCGATTCCGGGCAGCGTTTGTAGCGAGAAGGCGTCGTCGATTTCGGTGGTCGCCGCGTCGTCGATCGAGAACGCCCGCACGGCCGCGCGCGGTAGAGCGCTTGGCACGACCGGATCGGCGGTGGTGGGAAACGCCGTGCCGTTTGGAAATTGCTCGACCAGAAAACGCCGCAGATGATAGTCGTGCGCCGAGCGGATGGCGCCGCATTTGGCGAGCAGGTGCGCCGCCGAAAGGCCCGTGGCCTGGCAAGCGGCTTCGAGCGCCTTGGTCTCGCCACGGTTGCGGTCGGGCTTGTACAGCAGTTGGTCAAGCAGGGGGATGAATTCCGCCGGCAAAACGAAGGTTTTGAGCTCGCCGGCCATCCGCTCGACGGCCAGCGCCTGCAGACGCTTCTTTTCGAGGCCGGCGAGCGCCGCCTGAAGAATGTCCGCCGGGGCCTTGCGGAAACGGCCTTTGCCCTTGCGGTGGAAATACATCGGCGCGGCGTGCAGCGCCAGTAACAACGCCGTGGCCTCCACGGCCGTGGCGGTGTGGCCGAAATACTCGCCGGCGACCTCGGAAAAGGAAAACTCCCCGTCGCTCAGGCATTCCCAGAGAAAGTCCTGTTCGATACCGGCTGCCAGCGCCTCGGCCTGCTCGAGCAATGCCGAGGGCGACGGCTCGTTGTAGCGCAACAGAACGTTTGCCGCCTTGATCTTGCTGCGCTTGCCGGAAGCGGCCTCGACTTGCAAGGACGCGTCGTTGTCGGCAACGACGGTTGCTGTCCGGAAAGCCCCTTCTTCTTCAAATAGAACATGCATCGCGGCGATTATAATCCACAGAATTCAACGATTTGCGGAATCAGGTCGGGAAAGCGCGTAAAGCTGTGATCGCCCCCTTCGAGGACGATTTGCCGGCAGCCGGCGTAACGGGCGACCGCCTGACGATAGTCCAGCACCTCGTCGCCGGTTTCGACGAGCAGAAAATAGCGTTCCGGCGTGATCTCCGGCGTGGCCAGCGCGCGCAGTTGCTCCACGTGCGCCGGCGTGAAATCAAAGGCTTCGCCGCCATGGAAATTGACATGCCGGCCAAGCAGGCCGCTCAGCAAACCCGGCGCCTGGACGGCCGGATTGACCAACACCGCCCGCAGACCGTGCTTTTCAGCCAGCCAGCTCGCATAGTAGCCGCCGAGGGAACTGCCGACCAGCGTGACTTCGCCGTCGGCGCGGGCCAGCAAGGCCTCGGCGCTGGCGATGGCTTCCATCGGCACCGGCGATAACGTCGGGCAGGCGAAACGGTCGCCAAGACCGATGGCCGTCAGATAGTCGGCCAGCCGTCGCGCTTTCCACGACGCCGGCGAGGAACAGAAACCGTGCAGATAAATGAGGCTCGGCGCCGCCATCCGACTAACCCGCCGCCCAGGAAACCCAGCCGAATTGCCATGTGGCCAGCACCACGATGCCGAAAGCGATGCGATACCAGGCGAAAAGCGAAAAATCGTGGGTGCTGATATAGCGCAGCAACCCGCGAACCGCCCAGAACGCCGAGACGAACGCGGCGATGAAACCGACGCTCCACATGCCGATATCGTCCATCGACAAGAGCGCCCGCTCTTTATGAAGCTGATAAAGCGTGGCCGCGATCAGCGTCGGCATGGCCAGGAAGAAGGAAAACTCGGTCGCCGCGCGCCGCGACAGGCCGAACAGCAGGCCGCCGATGATCGTCGCCCCCGAACGCGAGGTGCCGGGAATCAGGGCCAGCGCCTGCGCCAGGCCGAGCAACAGGGCGTCGCCGGCCGACAGCGCGTCGACCGTCTCGACGCGGATGCGATGTTGGCGCCGTTCGGCCCACAGGATGATCAGGCCGCCGACGATGAACGCCATCGCCACCACCGGCGCATTGAATAGATGGCTCTTGATCGTCTTGCCGAACAACAGGCCAAGAATCGCCAGCGGCATGAAGGCGATCAGCAGATTGAGCGCGAAACGCTGGGCGGCGACTTCGCGCGGCAGACCGCGCAGCACGTCGACGATTTTCGCCCGATATTCCCAGCACACCGCCAGAATGGCGCCGGACTGGATGACGATTTCGAAGAGTTTGCCGCGCTCGTCGTTGAAATCGAGCAGATCGCCGGCGAGGATCAGATGGCCGGTGGACGAAACCGGCAGGAACTCGGTGACGCCTTCGACGATGCCGAGAATGAAGGCTTTGAGCAGAAGAAGAAGGTCCACGGCGGGCTTTCGCGAAAAACGCGCATTCTAGCAGCCTGCCGGCTGTTATAAGGCGGATCGGCGTCGGCGCCGCATGGTTTCGCGGTGGCCGACGCTGGCGCGCGACCCCGTTGCGCGTCGTTTTGCTATCGTTCGCCCGCCGGTGGTGACGACGCCGGGCGACGTGCCCCGCGACAACGGGCCCGGCGTATGATGATCGGGTGCCGAACCGCCGCGGCCGGCTTGCGTTATACTGCCTTCGACGCCGCCGATTCACCGTCAGTGCCCACTTTTCGAGGCGGCCGCCGCACCGACATTTCACGACCGTTGCACGTTATCACGTTCATTTCGCGACCATTTCATTTCCCCAGGAAGCCATCATGCTCCAGAAATCCGTCTCTTTCCCTGGAATCCAGGGTCCTGTCGTCACCATCGTCATGGACGGTTACGGCATCGCCAAATCCGATGTCGGCAGCGCCATCGCCGCCGCCAGGAAACCCACTCTCGACAGACTGTTCGCCAATTACCCCAACATTGCCTTGCGCGCGCACGGAACCGCGGTCGGCATGCCCTCGGACGAGGACATGGGCAACTCCGAGGTCGGGCACAACGCCATCGGCGCCGGTCAGGTCTACAGCCAGGGCGCGGCATTGGTCGCCGACGCCATCGCCACCGGCTCGCTGTGGCAGGGCACGGCGTGGCGGGAAATCGTCGCCGGCGCCAAGGCCGGACGCGGCGCGCTCCATTTCATCGGGCTTTTTTCGGACGGTAACGTGCACAGCCACATCGAACATCTGCGGGCGATGATTCTGCGTGCCAAGGAAGAAGGCGTTAAAACGGTGCGGGTCCATATTCTGCTCGACGGGCGCGACGTGCCCGAAACCAGCGCGCTTGATTACGTGCTGCCTTTCGAGGCCTTCCTGGCCGAGGTCGGCGGCGACGGCTTCGACGCCCGCATCGCTTCCGGCGGTGGGCGCATGAACATCACCATGGATCGCTACGAGGCGAACTGGCGCATGGTCGAGAAGGGTTGGCAGGTGCATGTCCTTGGAGAAGGTCCGCGGTTCGCCAGCGCCTCGGCGGCGGTGCGGGCGCTGCGTTTGGAATTTCCGGGCACCATCGACCAGGATCTGCCGCCGTTCATCGTCGCCGATGGCGACCGGCCGGTGGGCACGATCGAAGACGGCGATTCGGTGGTCTTTTTCAATTTCCGCGGCGACCGCTCGATCGAAATCACCCGCGCGTTCGAAGACGCCGCGTTCGATGAATTCGATCGCCGGCGAGTGCCGAAAGTGACCTACGCCGGCATGTTGCAATACGATGGCGACCTGAAGTTGCCCAAACGTTTCCTGGTCGACCCGCCGGCGATTCTCGACACCATGGGCGAATGGTTTGCCAAGGCCGGTCTCCGCCAGTTCGCCTGTTCGGAAACGCAGAAATTCGGACATGTCACCTATTTCTGGAACGGCAACCGTTCCAACAAGTTCGACGGCGAAACCTATCAGGAAGTGCCGAGCGACGTGGTGCCCTTCGAGCAGCGGCCGTGGATGAAGGCCGCCGAAATCGCCGACGCGATGATCGCCGCGCTAGAAAGCGGCCAGTACCGCGCCTTGCGCTGCAATTTCGCCAATGGCGACATGGTTGGACACACCGGCAGCTTCCGCGCGGCGACGATGGCGGTCGAGGCGGTGGATCTGCAACTGGCGCGCATCCTGCCGGTCATCGACGCGCTCGGTGGCGTGGCGCTGATTACCGCCGATCACGGCAACGCCGACGAGATGTACGAAATCGACAAAAAAACCAAGCAGCCGGCGCAAAATCCAGATGGTTCCTTCAAGGCCAAGACCGCGCATACCTTGAACCCGGTGCCGCTGATCCTTTACGACAACGTCACTGGCGGCAAGCTGGGGCTGCGACAGACGTCGTCCGCGGGCCTGTCGAACATTGCCGCGACCATTGCCAACCTGCTCGGCTTTGAAAAACACGCTAAGTGGGACGACAGCCTGCTCGTCGTGAAATAAGCGGTCGCCGAACCACCGGCCGCGTCGCGTCGTCGCGGCGCCGCCGGTTTGGCTTCTCCGCCGTGGGATGGCGACGGTCAGGGCCGCCGCAAGTCCAGGGTGAACGGGAAACCGGGATTCTCGGGCGACGGGGCGACCTCAACGGTGCCCGGCGTGTGTCCAAACGGCGTGAAGCGCGCCAGACGGCGACCCTCGGCTTCGTTGGCATTGACCGGATAGCGGTCCGGGTTGCGTCCGCCCGGATGTTCGACATGATACTGACAGCCGCCCAGCGAGCGTTTTGTCCAGGTGTCGATCAAGTCGAAGACCAGCGGCGCGTGCACGCCGATCGTCGGATGCAAGGCCGATGGCGGATGCCAGGCGCGATAACGGACGCCGGCGACGAATTCGCCGACCGCGCCGGTCGGACGTAGCGGCAGGGCGCGGCCGTTGCAGGTCACCACGTAGCGGTCGCCAGCCATTCCGCTGGCCTTCAGTTGCAGGCGTTCGACCGACGAGTCGACGTAGCGCACGGTGCCGCCGGGCGCGCCTTGCTCGCCCATCACGTGCCAGGGTTCGAGCGCGTGTCGCAGTTCGAGCGTCACGCCCTGTGCGCGGATGCTGCCGTGCAGCGGGAAACGGAACTCGAAATGCGGCGCGAACCACTCACGCTCCAGCGGGTAGCCGGCGTCGCGCAACTCGCCGATCACGTCGTCGAAATCCTGTTTCACGAAATGCGGCAGCATGAAGCGGTCGTGCAGTTCCGTTCCCCAGCGGACCAGGCGCGGGGGCGCGTAAGGCGTGCGCCAGAAGCGGGCGATCAATGCCCGCAGCAACAACTGCTGCGCCAGCGACATGCGCGCGTGCGGCGGCATTTCGAAGGCGCGCATTTCGAGCAGGCCAAGGCGGCCGGTCGGACCGTCGGGCGAGTAGAGCTTGTCGATACAGAATTCGGCGCGGTGGGTGTTGCCCGACGAGTCGATCAACAAATTGCGCAGCACCCGGTCAACGATCCATGGCGCGACCTCGGCGCCCGGAGCGGGAAGCTGACTGAAGGCGATTTCCAGTTCATAGACCGCATCGTTGCGCGCCTCGTCGACGCGCGGCGACTGGCTGGTCGGACCGATGAACAGGCCGGAGAACAGGTAGGACAGCGACGGGTGGTTGTGCCAATAGCCGATCAAGCTGCGCAGCAGATCGGGCCGGCGCAGGAAGGGCGAGTCGGCGGCGGTGGCGCCGCCGAAGACGAAGTGGTTGCCGCCGCCGGTGCCGGTATGGCGCCCGTCGAGCATGAATTTCTCGGTGCAAAGCCTTGAGAGACGCGCCGCGTCGTAAAGGTGGGTGGTGCGGTCGACCAATTCGTCCCAGGTCGAGGAGGGCTGGATGTTGACTTCGATCACTCCCGGGTCGGGCGTGACGCGGAAATTGATTAGGCGCGGGTCGGACGGAGGCTCGTAGCCTTCGATGACGATCGGCGTCGCCAGCGCCTCGGCGGTGGCCTCGACGGCGGTCACCAGTTCGAGATAGTCGTCCAGCGTGTCGGTGGGCGGCATGAAGAGGTACAGCACGCCGTTTCGCGCTTGCGCCGAAAAAGAGGTACGGACGATCGTTGCCGCCGATTCGCCCGCTCGCGGCGGCGGATCGCCGGCGACGGCTTGGCCGGCCTTCAGGTGTTCGGCGCCTGCCGCGGCGAATTGCGCCCGGAGGTCGGCATGGGCGCGTAGCGGCGCGAAGGACTGCCACGGGTCCGGAACGTGGATGTAGGGGTAATCGCTGTCACCGACCCAGGGTTGCGAGTCCAGCGGCAGGCGATAACCGATCGGTGAGTCGCCCGGCACCAGATAGCAACGGCCGGCGCGCAAGAACCACGGGCCGCTCCGCCAGCCGCCCCGCGGCAGGCGCTTGATCGGCAGGACATGGCCGACGATCTGGGTCAGCCCCCGCCGAAAGACCTTCGCCAGACGCTCGCGCTCCAGCGCGTCGTCGAGACGTGAATCGAAGGGGTCGACGTTGACCGGCAGCCGGTGCTCGCGCCACAGATAATAGAAGGCGTCTTCATAAGCCGGAAAGACGTGGTCCGGGCGTACCTCGAGACGCTCGGCGAGCACACGCAGGAAACGGCCGGCAAGCGCTTCGTCGGCCCCGTGGTCGCGCGTTTCGTCGGCGTACAGGGCCGGGTCGTGCCAGATCGGCTGGCCGTCGCGCCGCCAGAAACAGTTCAGCGACCAGCGCGGCAATTGTTCGCCGGGATACCACTTGCCTTGACCGAAGTGTTGCAGGCCGTGCGGGGCGTAATGCGCGCGCAGATGGCGGAAGATTTCGGCCGCCCGGAAACGTTTCGTCGGCCCGAGGGCGTCAACGGTCCATTCCGCGCCATCGTGGTCGTCGATCGAGACGAACGTCGGCTCGCCGCCCATGGTCAGGCGCACATCGCCGTCGACCAGTTCGGCATCGATCCGGTGGCCGAGCGTTTCGATCGCCTGCCACTGGTCCTCGCTGTACGGTTTGGTGACGCGCGGCGCCTCCCGGAAACGCTCGATTTTCATGTGGTGCTCGAACGCGCATTCGCACGTTTCGGTGAAGCCGGTGACCGGTGCGGCCGACGACGGCTGCGGTGAGCAGGCCAGTGGGATATGGCCTTCGCCGGCGAACAGGCCGGACGTGGGATCGAGGCCGATCCAGCCGGCGCCGGGCAGATACACCTCGCACCAGGCATGCAGGTCGGTGAAGTCGCGGTCGGTGCCGGACGGCCCGTCGAGCGATTTGACGTCGGGAACGAGCTGGATCAGGTAGCCGGAGACGAAACGCGCCGCCAACCCGAGATGGCGCAGCACCTGCACCAGCAGCCAGGCGGAATCGCGGCACGAGCCACGCGCCAGCCGCAGCGTTTCCTCGGGCGTCTGTACGCCGGGTTCCAGCCGGATGACGTAGCCGACACTCTGTTGAACGCGCCGGTTGAGATCGACCAGGAAGTCGACACTGCTTCGCCGCGCGGTCGGCACGGTTTTCAGGAACCCGGTGAACAAAGGCGTTGGCGGCAAGCGGTGCATGTACGGCGCCAATTCTTCCCGCTGCCAGTCCTCGTAGCTGAACGGGAAGGTCGCCGCCTGGGGTTCCGGGAAGAAGTCGAAGGGATTGATCACCGACATGCTGGCCACCAGATCGACCTCAATGCGAAATTCCGTCGTTTTTTCAGGGAAAACCAGCCGCGCCAGATAATTGGCTTGCGGATCCTGTTGCCAATTGATGAAGTGCCGTGCCGGCGTGATTTTCAGCGAGTAGCCGAGAATGGGCGTGCGCGAATGCGGCGCCGGGCGCAGGCGCACGACCTGCGGCGACAGCGCGATCGGGCGATCGTAGCGATAGTGGGTGATGTGGTTGAGGGCAACATGAATGGACACGATCGACTCCAGGACAAATGTTCAAAAGCGTGAAAGCAATAAGCAGGCCATGTGAAGCGTGCCGTGGACGCCTCGTCGCTCCGCCAACCGGCGTTGCGAGGTTGGCGGCGTTCAAATCTGCAATTGCCGCAGCAGTGCGGTTTCCAGCCGAACCCGGCCGACGCTGTCTTCGAGCGTTTCGCCGCTGATCAGGAAGGTGTCCTCGACACGCTCGCCGAGGGTGGCGATCTTGGCGGTATGCAAATTGGCGCGGTGTTCGGCGAGCTGTCTGGCGACGAGAAACAGCAACCCCTGCCGGTCGGCGGCGACGACGGTGAGCACGAACAGCGTGCCGCTTTCGTCGGCTTCAAGGCTGACCAGGGGCTGCACGCTGACTTGCGGCTGGATCGGAAAATGCTTCACCTGCCGCGAGACACGGCCGCTGCCAGGCACATCGGGTGGCGACTGACGGAGCAGGCGTTCGAGCAGCTCGTGTTCGACGTAGCTGATCATTTGCCGGTCACGATCGCGATCCCGGTCGTCACTGTCGAGCAGCATGAACGTATCGAGCGCGTATCCATGCCGGGTGGTATGAATCTTGGCGTCGACGATGTTGTAACCGGCGCGGCTGAAGAAACCGACAATGCGCACAAACAGATCGCGCTGATCGTGCGCGTACACCATCACGTCGATACCGGCGCCGTGAGGATTGACGCGCGCCCTGACCACCGGTTGCTCGCTATCGACCTTGTACTGTAGGGCACGCGCGTGCCAGGCGATTTCCTCGGCCGACTGGCGTAGGAAATACACGGTGTCGAGTTGTTCCCACAAGCGTTCGTGCACATCGGCCGGCATGGCGAAGTAACGCATCAGCCGCACGGCTTCCTGCTGACGATGGGCGATGGCGCCCTCGGGCATCGGCAGCGTATCGCGCGACCGCAGGAAACGGCGAGTGGCGGTGAACAATTGCTGTAACAGTTGGCCTTTCCAGGCATTCCAGACTTTCGGGCTGGTGCCTCGGATGTCGGCGACGGTGAGCAGGTAGAGGGCGACCAAATGCCTTTCGTCGCCGACGACCGCGGCGAAACGGGCAACGACATTGGGGTCGGAAACGTCCTGTTTCTGGGCGACGCTGGACATCAGCAAATGCTGGCGCACCAGCCAGACAATCAGTTCGGTATCGGCGGCGGCAATGCCGTGTCCGACACAGAACCGGTGTGCGTCGACAGCGCCGAGTTCGGAGTGATCGCCGCCGCGACCCTTGGCGATATCGTGGAACAACGCGGCGATGTACAGCATCCAGGGTTCGCCGAAATCGTTGATCAGCCGGCTGCAAAACGGGTACTCGTGCGCGAATTCCGCCATCGTGAAACGACGCAGGTTGCGCACGACCTGGAGAATGTGCTGGTCAACGGAATAGACATGGAAAAGATCGTGCTGCATCTGACCGACGATCTGTCCGAAACAGGGCAGGTAGCGTCCAAGAACGCCGAGCTGGTTCATGCGCCGAATTTCCTGCATCAAACCGCGTGGTTGTCTGAAAATATCCATGAACCGCTGGCGGTTGAGCGGATCGACGCGGAAATCGTCGTCGATCCGATGGCGCGCTCGCCACAGCGCCCGTTGGGTTCTGGCGCTGATGCCCTTCAGTTCCGGGTGTTGCTGCAACAGCAGAAAGGTTTCGAGAATCGCCCCCGGCGTGTCGTTGTAAACCTCTTCACGCACCACGTCGAGGAATTCGTGCGAATTCTGGAAGCGCTCGTTGATTGGCAATGGCGGCTCGTCGGGCGGCGGAAACAGCGCGGCGGCGATGTTCTGCAACAGAATGACGTTGATCTGGGTGATCGTCTTGGCCGTGCGGTAGTAGGCTTTCATCAACTGTTCGCTCGACCGCCGGCTGGCGGTGGCGACAAAACCGAGTTGTTCGGCCAGCGCCGTCTGATACTCGAAAAGCAGGCGGTCCTCGCGGCGACCGGCCTTGATGTGCAGACGGGTACGCAATTGCCGCAGAAAATCCTCGCTGATCGTCAGCAGCTGTTCCTCTTCGGCGGTGATGAAACCGCGTTGCTGGAGATCTTTCCAGCACTTGCCGTAGCCGGCGGCCTGGGCGATCCACAGAATGCCGTGCAGGTCGCGAAGCCCGCCGGGACCATCCTTGCAGTTGGCCTCCAGGCTATATGGCGTGTCGCCGAAGCGGCGGTGACGATCTTCCTGCTCCATGCGCTTGGTCTGGAAAAACGCACGTGCGTCCAGGTGGCCCCGAAGGAGCGTCGCCAGTCCGTCGAACAGCGTCGCGCTGCCCGCCAACAGGCGGGCCTCGATCAGCGCCGTCTGCACGGTGATGTCGCGGCCGGCTTCCTCGATGCACTCTTCCACGGTGCGCACGCTATGGCCGGTCTCCAGCCCGATGTCCCAGAACAGGCAGACCAGTTGCTCGATCCGCTCGCTGAGCGAACGGTCCGGCACCTCCGGCAACAGGATCAGCAGATCGATGTCGGAGGCCGGGTACAGTTCGCCGCGACCGTAGCCGCCGACCGCCACCAGTGCCAGATCGGGCGGGAAACAAAGCGCCTGCCACAGCGCGCCGAGCAATTCGTCGATCAATCGGCAGCGTTCGCGCAGCAGGCGCGGCGCGTCGCCACCGGCGACGAAATGCTCGCGAAGGAGCCGTTGTCCTTCTTGCAGGGCGCTCTTGAAACGCGGGATCAGCGCGGTTGTCTTCGCGGGTGCCGTCATCTTCATCGTCCCATGGCCCTGCGGCGACTAGTGGTCGCCAGCAGCCACGGCAAGGCCAGACAGGCGAGTCCGGCCGCGACCGCATGGTCGCCGGCGACCCCGAGAAATGCGCATCGCGTGGCGCCTGTCGGGTCGGCGACCATGGTCGGCGCCAGCCGGTGCCAGAACGCGGCGGCGCGCATGCGCTGGTTTTCGCAGGCCAGCAGATTGCAAAGGAGTTGCAGGGCCGCTCCCCAAAACGACGAACGGTCTCGTCCAACGGTCATCCAGCCGGCCTGATGGCACGCAATTCGCCATAACGCCTCGGCGCGCCCATCGTCCACGCCCGCGCGGCGCGCCAGCCATGGCAAAACCATCGGTGTCTTCATTTTTTGCTCCTGTGCATGCGCCTTCACTCCATTCGCCATCGCTGGTTCATCCGGCAAAGACGAGAGTTACGACAGAGAAGCAGGTTCTAGCAAGAACCGTGCGCGCGGCGTTTTCGAATGGCATGTGTCTTGCTCTCTTTTCGTCGTCTGCTGCCGGCGCAAGGTTCCGGCCGCTCGTCGCCGGTGCGGTTTTTCCCTTCAGGGCGGGGTTTGCGGGCAATAGGCGCCACTGTCTTCCGCCGCATCGCTTGGTCGGGCGCACAACGCCGGTGCGTCAACGCCGCCATCAAGCCCCAGGACAGGGCGACGGATGAACTTGGGGCGGGGTTTGATGACTGAAAACATGCGGAGCCTCGGATTGGCGGGGTGGCGCCGGCGCGGTCATTGCGGACAGGCTGGCCGCGTCATGCCTTCAAGCTCGCGCGCCGGCGAATCTCAATTGCAGGACTCTCGAAAAAGCGAAAGAAGACGATCATGAACACCGAAAGCAAGGCCACGTTGTGTGTTGGCAACGAACCGCCCGTGCAGCTCCCGATCCTGGTGCCGACACATGGCACGCCGTGCCTGGATATCCGCGCCTTGGGAGTTCAAGGCGCGCGTTTTGCCTACGACGCCGGATTCGAGTCGACCGCCAGTTGCAAGTCGAGAATCACTTACGTAGACGGCGAAAGCGGCGAGTTGCTGCACCACGGTTACCCGATCGATCAACTCGTCACGCATTGCGACTTCCTTGAACTGGCGTATTTGCTGAAGAATGGCGAATTGCCGAATGCCGATCAGCGGCAGGCTTTCGAAGCCGCGATTCGGCGCGAGACATCGTTGCACGAACAGATGGTGAAGTTCTACCAAGGGTTTCGTCGCGATGCCGATCCAATGGCGGTGATGGTTGGCGTGGTCGGCGCGCTCTCGGCTTTTCATCATGACGCCGCCGACTTCTCCGACGCGGCACGGCGCGAACTGGGCTTTCAGCGCATTCTCGCCCGCATGCCGACCATTCTGGCAATGGCCCACAAATACACCATCGGCGAGCCATTCATGAGTCCGCGCGCCGATCTCGGCTATGTCGCCAATTTCATGCACATGCTGTTCGCCACGCCGCGCGAGGACTACCACCCGAACACGGTTCTGGTGCGTGCGCTCAACCGCGTTCTGATGGTGCATGCCGACAACGGTCAGGATGCCTCGGCGTCGACGGTGCGCATGGCCGGCTCGTCCGGCGCCAATCCCTTTGCCTGCGTCGCCGCCGGGATCGCCTGCCTGTCCGGCCCGGCGCACGGCGGCGCCAGCGAGGCTTGTCTTGCCGCGCTGGAAACGATTGGCGATGTCTCGCGCCTGCCCGAGTTCCTCGCCCGCGCCTTCGACCCAAACGACACCTTCCGTCTGGCCGGTTTCGGCCATCGCGTCTACCGGCGCGCCGACCCGCGCGCCAGCCTGTTGCGCGAAGTGTTCCACGAAGTGCTTGCCGAACTGGATCTGGCCGAAGAGCGTCTGTTCAAACTTGCCCTGGCGCTGGAGAAAATGGCTTTGGAAGATCCACCGTTCGTTGTGCGGCAGCTTTACCCCAATCTGTATTTTTATTCCGCGATGATTCTCAAGGCATTGGGTGTGCCGGCGACGATGTTCGCCTGCGTTTTTGCCTTGGCGCGCACCGCTGGATGGATGGCGCAGTGGGAAGAAATGCTCACCGATCGGGAATACAAAATCGCCCGCCCGCGGCAGCTTTACATCGGCGCGAGGCGGCGCCAATTTTTGAAAGCCCCCCGTATGTGAGCGGAGGAGCCGTCCGTCGATCGCCGCCACGGCGAGGAAAGGCGTGACTGGCTCGCCGGTGGCGCACCATGGCAGGGCGTTTTCCGGCGTTCGCGCACCAACTGTTGGCGTTGTTTCGCCTCCGGCGCGTCGCTTTTGCCACTTTTCCCTTGATTTGGTTGTATGGCACGCTATTTGCTTCGTGCCTTCCGAACCCACACTAGCGGTGAGAGAGATGAGCGCACAGTTCTACAACGAGATGTACGATTCGGCCGGCAATTTGCGGCCGCACTACCAGGGTTTCGCCGAGTGGCTCGCGACCATGCCCGCCGATCGTCTGGCACGCAAGCAGGCCGAGGCCGACAGCGCGTTTCACCGTGTCGGCATCACCTTCGCCGTCTATGGCGAAGAATCCGGCACCGAGCGCCTGATTCCTTTCGACATCATTCCGCGCATCATCCCGGCGCTGGAATGGACGGCCTTGCAGGCGGGCTTGTGGCAGCGTGTCAAGGCGCTCAACGCGTTTCTGCACGATATCTATCATGAGCAGGCGATTCTGCGCAGCGGGCGGATTCCACCGGACCAAGTGTTGAACAACGCGCAGTTCCGACCCGAGATGATGAACATCGACGTGCCGGCGGGTATCTACGCCCACATCGCCGGCGTGGATATCGTGCGGGCTGGCGCGGGCGACTTTTTCGTGCTGGAGGACAATCTGCGCGTTCCATCCGGCGTGTCGTACATGATCGAAGACCGCAAGATGATGATGCGCCTGTTCCCGGAATTGTTTTCCCGGCACATGATCGCGCCGGTGCAGCATTACCCGGACATGTTGCTCGAAAACTTGCGCACCGTGGCGCCGAAGGGTGTCGCCGACCCGACGGTGGTGTTGCTGACCCCGGGAGCCTACAACAGCGCCTATTTCGAGCACACCTTTCTGGCGCAGCAAATGGGTATCGAGCTGGTGGAAGGGCGCGATCTGTTCGTCAAGGACGACACGGTATTCATGCGCACCACGCAGGGGCCGCAGCGGGTCGATGTGATTTACCGTCGTATCGACGACGATTTTCTCGATCCGCTGGTGTTCAACAAAACATCGATGCTTGGCGTGCCGGGCCTGCTGTCGGCCTATCGCGCCGGCCACGTCACCTTGGCCAACGCCATCGGCACCGGCGTCGCCGACGACAAGTCGATTTATCCTTATGTGCCGGACATGATTCGTTTTTACCTCGGCGAGGAGCCGAAGTTGAACAACGTGCCGACCTGGATGTTTCGCAAGCCCGACGATCTCAAATACGTTCTCGACAAACTGCCGGAACTGGTGGTCAAGGAGGTGCATGGCGCCGGCGGCTACGGCATGCTGGTCGGGCCGGCGTCGACGCGCGCCGAAATCGAGGATTTTCGCGCGCGCATCCTCGCCGCCCCCGAGAAATACATCGCGCAGCCGACCCTGGCGCTGTCGAACTGCCCGACGTTCGTCGAATCGGGAATCGCGCCCCGCCACCTCGATCTGCGTCCCTTCGTCCTCTCCGGCAAAACCGTGGGCATGGTGCCCGGCGGGCTGACGCGAGTGGCCTTGCGCGAGGGGTCGTTGGTCGTCAATTCCTCGCAGGGCGGCGGGACCAAGGACACCTGGGTGCTGGAATACTAAGTTGCACGGAGAACCGACATGTTGAGCCGTACCGCCGATCACCTTTACTGGATGGCCCGCTACACCGAGCGCGCCGAAAATCTCGCACGTCTTCTCGACGTGTCTTACCAGATGTCGCTGGTGCCACAATCGGTGGCATCGCAAAACCAGAACTGGGGCGCCATTTTGGCGCTCAACAGTCTGGAGGCGACGTTCGCGCGGTCGTATGCCGAGGTCAATGTCGACAACGTTCTGCGCTTCATGGTTTCCGACGCCAACAACCCGTCGTCGATCTATAGCTGCCTGCGCGCGGCGCGCGAAAATGCGCACGCGGTGCGCGGAACGCTGACCTCGGAAATGTGGGAGAGCGTCAACGCCACCTGGATCGAATTGCGGCAGCAATCCTTCGAGCAGATCAACCTCGGCGGCGTCAGCGAATTCTTCGATTGGGTCAAATTGCGCTCGTCGGTGATTCGCGGCGTGACCTTCGGCACCATGCTCAAGGACGATGCGCTGCATTTCATTCGCCTCGGCGGTCTGCTCGAACGGGGCGACAACACCGCGCGTATTCTCGACATGCAGTACCACATCCTGCGTCAGAACGACGACGAGGGGGCTAGCGATTTTTATCAGTGGGGGGCGTTATTGCGCTCGCTGTCGGCTTTCCAGGTTTACCGGAAGGTGTATCGCGATGCCATCACGCCGGCGCGGGTCGCCGAATTGCTGATTCTTTGCCAGGAGATGCCGCGTTCGCTGCATTCCTGTGCCGACGGCATCGTGCGCATGCTGCAGCTGATCGCCAACGGCGCTTCGGCGGAAACCGAGCGCCGGGCCGGCGTGTTGCACGCCCGCCTGCACTTCGCGCGCATCGAAGACGTTCTCGCCGATGGCCTGCACGGCTACCTGACCGACTTCATGGACCGCATCTACGAACTTGGCGACGGCATCAGTCAGTCTTTCCTGATGCCTGCCTGACGCTTGCCGCCGCCTGCCCGGCTGGAATACTCATGACTTACTGCATTGCCATGCGGCTCGACGCCGGCCTGGTTTTTCTCTCCGACTCGCGAACCAACGCCGGCGTCGACCACATCAACACCTTCCGCAAAATGACGGTCATCGAGCGGCCCGGCGACCGGGTGATGGTCTTGATGACCGCCGGCAATCTGTCGATCAGCCAGTCGGTGGTGAATATCCTGCACGAACGGCTGGATCGTCAGGACGAAGAAAACCTCGGCAATCTCCCCAATCTCTTCGAGACCGCCCGCTATATTGGCGATGTCGTCCGCGAGGTATTTCAACGCGATGCGGCGGCGCTGAAGGCTTTCGGCATCGATTTCAACTCCTCGATCATTTTCGGCGGTCAGATCGCCGGCGAGGCGCCACGCCTGTTCAACATCTACGCGGCCGGGAACTTCATCGAAGCCACCGAGGATACGCGCTATTTCCAGATCGGCGAATCCAAGTACGGCAAGCCGATTATCGACCGCGTGCTGACCGGTCAGACGACTTTCGAGGAAGCCGCCAAATGCGCGCTGATCTCGATGGATTCGACCATCCGTTCGAATCTGTCGGTCGGCATGCCGCTCGACTTGCTGGTTTACGAAAGCGACTCCCTCCGCGTGCGACAACATGTCAGCATCGGCCCGCAAAACGCTTATTTCAACCACATCCGCGCGTTGTGGGGCGAGCGACTGCGGCAAGCCTTCGCTGAATTGCCCGATCCGGACTGGCAACGAAGTTTTTGAGGTCGTGTGCTTGCCGAACCGGATTCGCCGCTCTTTTTCCCGTTGGCCACTGGCCGCCACGGAGCCGACCGTTGCCCATCGAGGCGTCGTCAATTGACCCGCTCGACGACTTATGCTCTAATCGCGCCTCCTTGGTCGAGAGATTCGCATCAATAGCGGCGAGTCGTCTGGTCGAGTGCCAACAACGGTCGATGGTCCGGCCATCGATACGCCAAACGGGCGATTAACTCAGCGGTAGAGTGCCACCTTCACACGGTGGAAGTCAGTGGTTCGATCCCACTATCGCCCACCAGCAGCGCGAAGTCGCCGCCGATCTCATTGCAGCCCGTCGTTGACTCCCGGGTGTCGCCGATGCACGGTGAGCCGCATCTTCGATTCGCGCCCGGCAAGGGTGGCAAGCCCGGGCAAAATGAGTGTCTTTCTGATAGAATCGGTATATTGACGTTGTCCGTTGTTGTGCAACGACAAACCATGAGAGTAGTTCCCGGTTCACCTCGTTACGATATCACCGAGATATGACCACTTCGCCGCACTCTTCTTTCATCATCGTCGGTCTGACCACGGCAGGCAAGAAGTTCCGCCCTAGCGATTGGGCCGAAAGACTCTGCGGCGTTTTGTCCGCTTTCGGCGCCGAAAAGAAAATGCGCTATTCGCCTTACGTGGGGCCCCGGAATTACAAAGGTGAAAAAGCCGTTTTCGTCGAGGGGAGTCTGTATCAAGTGGAGCCGATGGCCTACCGTTTCGTGCTCAACTTCGCGCAGGACAACGATCTCCAAGTAATTCGCGACGGCGGTCCGGAAAGCAAGAAAACCGCTTAGTTCATCCGCCGACGCGTGACGCGGCGAATTCTCCACGTGACGTTCGGTTTCCGCGTCACGGTTCTCGTGGTCGGCGACGGGTCGTCGTTGTTCCCGTTGTTTCTATACGTGGTTCGGCTTTCTTCTTCTTGGATCGATCGCCCGCGCGCGCCACAGAGCGCCGGCGTCGTTCCTCCTTCCCTGGCTGAAAGGCGTCGGGGGTGGAACATACGTCGCCGAGAGCATCGGATCGGCAACCCTGTAACCGTCGTTCAGGCTTGAGTCATGAATGCGCGTGCCCGTTTCATCCTCTCGGTCGTCATCCTAGGTTTGTTGATGACGGGTCCTTTCCTGATCACGGCACTGCTGATCTGGGTCAGCGCCAAGCCCGTGGAGCAGGAATTGCTGATCCAGTTGATCGTTCCGCACTTGTCACTTGGCGCCCTGATGACCACCTTCGGCTTCGTCGTCGGCCTGCTGGTCATCCGTTACCTTTTTCGCCAGTACGTTCAAGGGCTGTTGAAGATGGCCGAGAATCTCCATTTGATGCTCTCGGCGAACCGCGATTTCCGGGTTGCGCCGGAAGGGCCGCCGGAAGTGCGCTTGCTGGCCGAGGCGACCAATGCCCTGGCACAACAGCGCGACGGCCTGATGGACGACGTCGAAGCCCAAATCGCCGCCGCCAAGGCGTCGGTGGAGGACGAAAAAAACCGTTTGGCGGCATTGATGTCCGAATTGGCGCAAGCGGTGGTGGTGTGCAACCTCGACGGACGCATTTTGCTTTACAACAGCCGCGCCCGGCTGCAATTCAAGGCGCTGGCGCGTGGCGGCACCAGCGCGGTCGGCGGCGCGCTGATCGGCCTCGGCCGTTCGATTTTCTCGATTCTCGAACGCAATCAAATCGATCATGCCTTGGAAGTGGTGCGACAGCGGCTGGACAAGGACGCCGCGGCGTCGATTGCCAACTTCATCACCACCACGCGCGGCGGGCAGCTATTACGGGTCCAATTGGTGCCGGTGCTCTCCGCCAGTGCGGATTCCCAACTCCGTCAGATGACCGGTTACGTGCTCACGGTGGAAAACATTACCCGCAGTCTGGAGCAGGAGTCCCGTCGCGATCAGGTGCTGCAATCCCTGACCGACGGCAGCCGCGGCAGTTTGGCCAACATTCGCGTCGCTGTCGGCAACCTGATGGACTATCCCGACATGGAGCCGGAAATTCGCGAACGTTTCGTCGGGATCATCGGCGACGAAGTGTTGCGCATGAGTCAGCGCCTGGATCTGACGATGAACGAATTCGCCGACTCGCTGAAAACCCGCTGGCCACTGGAGGATGTCCTGGGAATGGACATCATCGCCGCCGCGCAGCGCCGCATCGAACAACAACTGCGGCTGGTGACCAAAACCGAGGAAATCGACGATACGCTGTGGCTTCGCGCCGAAAGTTTCTCATTGGTCTTCTCGATCTGCTTCCTTGCTTTCAGACTCGTCGAACATTATCAAATCAAGGAATTGCGTTTTCGATTGCAGCCATTTGGCCGACTGGCCTACCTGGATCTCATCTGGGCTGGCCACGCCATGTCGTCGGAGACCTTCTACACCTGGGAGAACGACGCCATGCAGGTCGGGACCGAGAACAGCCCGCTGTCGCTACGGGATGTCATCGACCGCCATGGCGGCGAAATCTGGTACGACCGCGAGAAAGCCGCTCACCGGGGTTACTTCCGCTTCGTATTGCCGGTGGCCGTCCCCGAGAGCATGACCTCCGGCGGGATGATCGAGGACACCGGCGAGCGCCCGGAGTATTACGACTTCGACCTGTTTCATTTCCGTGATCGCAGCATCGACTTGGACCGTCCGCTGTCGGAACTGGCTTATACGGTATTCGACACCGAGACCACCGGCCTTGAACCGGCATCAGGCGATGAGATCATTCAGATTGGCGCGGTGCGCATCGTTAACGGCCGTTTGTTGCGCAACGAAAATTTTGACCACTTGGTCGATCCCGAACGTCTTCTCCGACCGGAAGGCATTCCCATTCACGGCATTACCGACGACATGGTGCGCGGCCAGCCCAATATCGACGCCGTGCTGCCGGCTTTTCATGACTTTTGCAGCGACACCGTTTTGGTTGCGCATAACGCCGCTTTCGACATGCGTTTTCTACAAATCAAGGAACAGCGTTCCGGCGTGGTATTCAGCCAGCCGGTACTGGACACGCTGCTACTTTCCGGCGTCTTGCATCCGAACCAGGAATCACACCAGTTGGACAGCATTGCCGAGCGGCTGGGCATTCGGATCGACGGGCGGCATAACGCGCTTGGCGACGCGACCGCCACGGGTGAAGTGTTCCTGAAAATGCTGCCCCTGTTGGCGCAAAAAGGCATTGTGACCCTGCGACAAGCGTTGGAAGCCGCTGAAAAAACCTATTTCGCGCGCGTCAAATATTAGATCCGCGCACATGTACCGGCTCGGATTGTCTGTACACGGTTTTGCAACTCAGGCGGTCTTTCGCATGGCATGCGCCCGACGGGCTTCGAGGGGTGACATGAAGCCCCGTTTTTCGAGGCGCCAACGACGATTGTAGCGTTCCCTGAACGCGGCGCGCACCTCCTCGACATCGCGGAAGAGACGGCCGTGGATGGCCTGCTCCTTCAGCGTCCGGTTGAATCGCTCGGCCACGCCATTGGTCTGCGGCTCGGCGACGAAGGCGAAGCTCGGCGCGATGCCCCAGAACTGATTGAGGAAGTGGGCTTGCCCGTGCCGGTGGAGGTCTCGCGGCTCATCGCGACGACCTCCGGTTGACCAAAGGGGGCTTCATCTGCCTTTCCTTGCGCAGAATCTCGACCTCCATGACCAAGTTCGCCAATGCGCCGGTTGGCCTCGTCGAGATGGCGCTCAACGGGATCGTTCTCGCGCTCCTTGAGACCGGCGTCGATGCCTGCCAAGGCTCGGTCTCGCCCGCGTTCGAGCTTGTATATCGGCACCGAAACCTCACGCGAAACCGCGTCAACCGGCTCACCACGCAACAGTCGCAGCACGACTTCCTTCTTCCGGCCCGCTTCATCTCGGTAGCGAATTTTTGAACCATGAACTTAGCGTCGTCCATGACATGGGTGAACGGATACTCGGCGGCGTAAAACGCCACCATCTGATTTAGCGTGAAAGACGTGGAGTTC